>Ga0187783_10000104_pt1 | contig 62539 bp, 55 predicted proteins | sample 1015_SJ02_MP02_2_FD_132471 | JGI IMG/M metagenome (GOLD analysis project Ga0187783, IMG submission 132471) | Tropical peat soil microbial communities from peatlands in Department of Meta, Colombia - 1015_SJ02_MP02_20_MG | ecosystem: Environmental > Terrestrial > Soil > Wetlands > Peat | place... | reverse complement strand
GGAATCCATAATTGACCGGCGCACCGGGGGCCGCAACAGCTCGGGGATAAACAACAAAAGGGGTCGAACCGGTAAGAAAGTTATCCTGCCAAATATTCGGTGGAATCACGGTGATCGCGCCGCCCAAGTGAGCGCTGAAATTGCTCGTAGCCTCCCACGACAGTTGCACGCGCGGGCCGAGGCCGTCCCAATTCGTCTCATATCCCGGCTGGGGATTGATGACGTACTCCTGGGCGCCGTCGATCGTGCGAAGACCACCTGTGCGGTGAGCGCGCTCTGTGATCGGCGTATAGAGCTCCCATCGCAAACCGTAGTCGAGAGTAAGTCGCGGGGTAAGCTTCCAAGAATCCTGCGCCCAGATGCTGAAGTTATTGCGCGAGACGGCGGCGGGACCTATGTGCTGCCCGCCTGAAAAATATGGCGGAGCGATTCCAGCGGTGTAAACGAAGGCGCTGCCGGAGAGAAAAGCAGACAGTGTATCGGGCAGGGGATCGCCAATTGCGATGTTGTGCGTTCCGCTTGCCGACTGAATCGCCTCTGTAGCGTACGCTGTGCCGCCGCCAAAATCGTACTCGCCGTTCGGGCTGATGCCGAAATAGGTGGTGTCGCGATTGAGGCGCAGCTCGAACCCGGCTTTGAACGCGTGCCTGCCAGTCGTGTAGGCGAGCGCCTGACGGCCATGAAACAGGTTTCCGTATGCCTGCATCACCGATCCGCCTGCGGAATTGAAGGCCTCGTAGAGACCGTCCCCAAACTTGACCGCAGGATCGGTGTAGTCGGCAGTGGGGAATCCCGGCGTCGATCGCTCCACGCTCAACTCTGTTTCGAGAACGAGGCGAGGCGATTGTGCGCGCGTGTACCTGAGGGCAAGGTTGCGCTGCCGGTCGATGTATTGGATGCCGAAGGCGGGATCAATTGCAGTCTGGTCGGGATTGGTGGTCGGCCCAGTCAAGTTGTCCATTGTGAAGTGCGCGAAGAACTGATCTTTGGGCGAGATCTTGTGATCGATGCGGAGGGAAAACTGATCCGCGTTAGTGACGACCTTCGACGCTGTGGCATAGGTGCGATCACCGTAGGAACCGGAGGGGTCGTTTGGAAGGGGATAGCGGGCCAGTATCGCTGCAATGCTCGGGTTCACGGGAACTGTGAGGGTGTCGGTGGATTCATCGGGATAAGTTACGATGTCGGTGCCTGTGCGTTCGGCTGCTGTAGGCAGGGGCATCACTTGAGTGGTGCCCAAAACTTGCCGAAAACCCTGGTACTCGACGAAGTAGAAGGTGCGTTCGCGGCCGTCGTATGCGCCGGGAATGAAGATCGGGCCTCCATTTGTGAATCCGAACTCGTTGCGACGGAACGGTGGAATCCGGCCGGGGTACGCAGGTGTGGGATAGTCGAAGTAGTTCCGAGCATCGAACGCGGAATTGCGAACAAACTCGAAGATCGAACCATGAAAGCCGCTCTCTCCGGAGCGCGTGATGATGTTCGTAAAACCGGCGGCGCCACGTCCCACTTCGGCGGGCATCCAACCAGACATCGACTGGATTTCTTGAACCGCGTCCACGTTGAAGTTCGAGAAAGTGGAACCGCCCATCTCCGGGTCGCTGATATCGGCGCCGTCCATGGCAAAGGTTGCTTCCACGCCGCGCTGGCCGTTGATTGCGAATTGCTGAGTGAAATTTGTTGCACCGTTGGTGTCGGTCATCGTGCCCGCGGCAAGCAGCAACAAAGCGCTGAAGTCTCGCTTGTTGAGGGGTAATTCGCTGACGGCCTGGCTCGAAAGCTGTTCCCCTCCCGTGGCCTGCGCAGACTTGTTCGTCGTGACGGTGAGTTCGTGGGCGTCAGAGACCGTGAGGACAACCTCTGGATTGTTGTCCGCGATGTAGATAGGCTGCTTGTAGTCGATTTTGCGATCGCCGATCAGTATCGTCAGGCGATATTCACCCACAGGCAAAGTCAGTTGGAAACGTCCGTCCGAACCTGTGGTTGCGTCGGCGTGGTCTGCGGTGCCGGACAAGCGAACAACAGCCCCTGCTATGGGCTGTGCGGCGGAATTGCGCAGAACGCCATGCCAGAGAGGAACAGACTGGCCCATCAAAGGAAACGTAGTCGCCAGGGCGATCAAAAATGCGAGCAAACAAGGGCGTCCGCGACGCACACGAAGATATTTCGGCAACATTTTCTGGAAATTCCCGAACGAGATATTACCGCGGCAGATAGCGTCTCACGGATACCAAAGTGGCCCATCCCTATTGTTTAAGGGTGGGGAGTTTGTCAAGGAATTCGTAGCGGGCGCGGTGAGTGTCGGGCTCGGTGTGCGAGTCGAAGCTGAGGTGCATCACCTGGAACTGAGTGGGGTCGTTCTGAGGCCACTGCGGCAGGCCGGTGCCATTGGGATTGCCGGTCTTGGCAAAGTTGGTCCAGTAAGTGGAAACCAGATCGGAGAGCTTTTGGTCCTCGGGACGCCATGGAAAATTCTTCGAAGGCAAAGCCTCAAAGACGAATTCGATTTCCGCGGAATGATAGGCCCCGTTTGAAGGCTGTCCCGCCGGCTGCGGCGGCGCATCGTCAAATTCGTAGCGGTATACCGTTGATTTGCCGGCTGTGCGTTGCATCTCAATCCATTTCCACGTGCCAAAAGCGATGAACTGGTCGCCGGAATAATCCTGCGCGGAACGCTGTGCCTCGGCGTCCGTCGAGTGAGGATAAAGCTTCAGAAATTCATTCGCCTGACCTCCAAACAGTTCTTGCGCGCGCTTCACAAAACTCGCATCGGTGGGATCGTCCTTCTGGAAAAAGCCCTGCATGCTCCCTTCGTCGCGGTTCCAACCTGCGAGCAATGGCACAGACGCCTGCTGGCCGGCGGCGTAGATGTCGTGCGGGTCTTGGGGGAAGAAGTAGCCGTCGACATTGGGCCAGAAACGGAAACCGTTCGCGCGGGCCTTCATGATGGCGTCGAGCAGCTCAGCGGCAGGTTTCGCGCGCATGGCCTCCAGAGAGGTTGCGCCGATGGATTCGGCGAACTTGACGCTGTCGGCTTCGGAGTCGGCCAGCAATCTCATGGCCTGACTCTTGCCGAGCATCGAGCCGCTTTCACCGATGGCACGCTGAAAAAGAAGGCGCGAGAGCGGTGAAGCCATGAGCGCGGAGACCGAAAATGAGCCGGCGGATTCGCCGAAGATGGTCACGTTGCGAGGATCGCCGCCGAATGCGGAGATGTTTTGCTGTACCCATTGGAGCGCTGCGAACTGGTCGAGCAAGCCGTAGTTCCCCGCGGAATTGCGGCCGGATTCCTTGGCGAGTTCGGGATGCGCGTAGAATCCGAAAAGACCGAGGCGGTAGTTCATGCTGACGACTACGACGCCTTTTTTCGCGAGCATCTCGCCGTCCTGGCGGGGCTCGGAGGTAGCGCCAGCCTGAAAGCCGCCGCCATAAATCCACACCATCACTGGAAGACGCGCGCCGGCGGATGCGGCCGGAACCCAGACATTCAGGTAGAGACAGTCTTCGCTGGGCCCGCTATCGCGAAAAACCATGTCGCCGAAAATATTGCCCTGCATACAGCGCGCACCGAATTGGGTGGCTTTGCGCACGCCGGTCCACGGAGCGGCGGACTGCGGGGCCTTCCAGCGCAGATTTCCTACCGGTGGGGCAGCAAATGGAATGCCCTTAAAGATGCGCACTTTGCCGTCGCTGCTGGTCGTGCCCTCTACGGTGCCGGAGGCTGTTGGCACCTGCGGCCCCGCTGCTCCCTCCTTTTTTGCCGTGAGGGCACCAGCGGCTGCGCACATCGAGAAAGCAAACAACATCGCCGCAAAGCGGGAATGCAGAGCCATGATTCCTCCTTGGGCACGAAACCGCGGCGGAGTTTATCCGTCCAGGTCGCCAGTGTCGAGTGGCACAGTGAAGGTGGGCCACATCTAGGCACCACCTCGGGCGATATCTTTTGAATCTGCGTTTTTCGTGTGCTAGGTTTGATTTTGCGGTGCGAAGTGAGTCTTTCTCTGGGGGAGAACGATTCTAGGCCTTCTACTGGTAGTTTTTGCCAGCCCCCTCACGCTTCTCGAGCAAACGAGTTGGGTGGCGCGCGGCGTCCTGGTTCTTCTTCTGATTCTGTCCATCGTTTCGTGGGCAATCATCTTCCAAAAATCCTCTCAGTTCGGCAGCGTCGAGCGGCAAACCACCCGCTTCCTGCAAATGTTTCGCTCCGGGGCGCTACCCGATCCACGAACCCTGCGCGCAGGCGCGGGAAACAGCCCTCTTGTGAATGTTTACGAGGCCGGGTATCGCGAACTGGAAGCGCAAGTGGGCAGAGGAAATTCCCGGGGTGGCGGCACTGCCACTGCCGTACGCACCTTGAAAAATGCAAGTGCCGTTAGCGTCGAAATGCAAATCGCGGCGACAGACGAAGTTCGCCGGCTCGAAAAGGGAATGTCCTGGCTGGCCACGACGGGCTCAGTTTCGCCGTTCATCGGACTCTTCGGCACCGTGTGGGGCGTTATGGACGCGTTTTCGGGCCTTGGCGACGCCGGCACAGCCAGCCTGCGAGCTGTGGCGCCCGGGATCGCCGAAGCTTTGATCACAACGGCTGCAGGTCTCGCCGCGGCGATTCCGGCTGTCATCGCATACAACCACTATCTCCGCGACATTCGCAGCGTGGCGACGCGCATGGATAATTTTGCAGCTGAATTTGTTGCCAAGATAGAAACTCTTTACAGCTCCTGATTCCTATGCCACAGCTTCAACGCGATACCGGAACTTCGCTTTCCGAAATCAACATGGTGCCGTTCATCGACGTTGTCCTGGTTCTGCTCATCATTTTCATGATCACGGCTCCGATTCTTCAGTCCGGGATTGAAGTGGACGTACCCAAGACGAAAACGGTGAAGGAACTCACAGAGGTCCGCATGGTTGTGACCATCGATCGCGCCCAAAAGGTCTATCTGAACGACAGGCCAATTAACATTCACGATCTGGGAACGACCGTCGTCGCTCAATCTCACGACCCGGCGCACCGGGCTGTGTACGTGCGATGCGACGAGAGTGTGCCATTTGGAAGCTGGGCGACGGTGGTGGACGCTTTGAAGCAATCGGGGATTCAGAATATCAGCGTGGTGACACAGCCGCTCACCGAGCGATCGCAATAACGCCGCCTACGCGAAAGGTATAAGGGCTACAAATCGCTACGATAATGTCCGTGATTGCCGCAGATCGACCCATACCGAGCCTGAAGGGGACGCTCCCTCTTTCAATTCTCATGCACGTCGTAATTGCTGGGCTGTTGATCGGCAATGCGTATCTGCGCCGGGGCGGCGAGAATTGGGGCGGCCCTGGTGGCGCGGTGAGCATTGGCGTGGTGGGGAGCATTCCTGCGATTCCGATGCCCCGGCCCGAAGTGGAATCGCCCAATCGCGTGGTGGATGAATCGAAGGGCCTGTACAAGACAGAGCCTGCGCCTGAAATCAAAGCGCCGCCACCGCCCGATGCGGTGCCCATCACGAAATTCAAACTGCTGAAGCCGCCGGAAAAGTACGTAACGCGGCCCTCAAAGACACTGGAAAATACTACACCGGCTCCGCCGAACGCGGTCCCGTACGGTGGCGGCGGCACTCCGACCGTTCCGTACACGTCGTTCGCGATGGGAACAGGCACGGCGCAGGGCGGGATGGCGTTCAGCGGAGCGGGAGGCGGCGATTTCGGTTCGCGATTCCCATGGTACGTGGAAGCTGTGCAACGGCGCATCAGCGGCAATTGGTTGCAATCGACGATCGATCCGAGTGTCAGCGTGGCGCCGCGGGTCACCGTCACTTTCGACATTCTTCGAGACGGCACGATCACAAATATCCAAATCACGCATTCGAGCGGAAATTATTCCGTCGATAACTCGGCGGTTCGTGCGATACGCGATTCAAGCGGCGGCAATCCGCTGCCGGCGGGGTATTCCGGAACGCGGGTCGGCGTGGAGTTCTGGTTCGATTTTCACCGATGACATTTTTCGCAAAATTCCAGATCACTTGGGTTCAGCTCGAAGGGGACTCATGAAACGCCGAATCGCAATCGTGAGCATCGCCGTTTTGATGATGTTCTTGTGGCACTGCAGTCCAGCCACTGCGCAGGATTGGTTCAAGACTGGCACGGGGCTTGGCGTCTCGAAGGCGCGACTCGCTGTGCCCGACCTTGCGGTTCCGTCTTCTGCTGCTCCACCCATCGAGAAGACGTTTCATGACGTTCTGTGGTCCGACCTGGAATTTTCGGGCGTCGTCGATTTGGTTAGCCCGAGCTTCTACCCGAAGCAAACGCCCGGCTCGCCAAACGAAATGCGCCCTGCAGATTGGTCGAATGCTCCGGCCAGCGCGTACATGGTTGCATACGGCACGGTGAACGTTGACGGCTCGAACCTTGCGGTGGCGGGCTATCTTTCTGACGTCAGCAATCCCTCCGCTGCGATCGCGTTGCAGAAAATCTATCGCGGTGCGACGACCGACGCGGACGCGCGGCGGCTGGCGCATCAATTCGCGGACGACATCATCTCGCGCCTCAGCGGTGGACTGCCGGGCATAGCCCAAACGCAGATCGCTTACGTGAGCGGCAAGAGCGGCAGTAAGGAAATTTGGCTCATGGATTATGATGGCGTCGACGCGCGTCAGGTGACCCGCCTGCGCTCCATCTCGCTCACGCCGCGATGGTCGCCTGACGGTTCGCGCATCGCTTTCACTTGCTATGCGCCCGGACATAACGGCGTCGTTTCGGCACAAATTTGCATGTTCTCCATGGCATCCGAACGGTTGATCGCGTTTCCGCGCTTTCGCGGCACGAACAGTTCGCCCGCCTGGTCGCCCGATGGCCAGCAATTGGCGTTCATGTCGAGTCAGAATGGCAATCCAGACATCTATATGATCGGCGCTGACGGAAGCCACCTTCATCGAGTTACGTTTTCAGCGGGAGTAAACACGTCGCCGGCATGGAATCCGAAAACGGGCAGGGAGGTGGTTTTTGTGAGCGATCGGGGAGGCGACGGCATGCCGGTCCTTTACGAAATGAACTCGGACGGGACGAACGTGTCCCGAATTGACCTGCCGGACATGGGCTACGTCATCGATCCGGCGTGGTCACCAAATGGACAATTGATTGCATTCAGTTGGCGACGCCCGAGCGGCAATTACGATATTTATGTCATGGACATCGTGAGCCATCAGCTTGTCGAACTCACGAAGGACGAAGGGCGCAATGAGCGGCCCAGTTGGGCGCCCGACGGGCGTCATCTCGTGTTCGAGTCGACGCGCACGGGCACTCGGCAGATTTGGTCGATGCTGGCCGATGGCAGCGCGCCGCGTCAACTTACGTTCGCGGGAGAAAATGAATCGCCAAACTGGTCGCCCCGGTGAAATTGCGCGTGAAATTCGTTTTCTCTGGTCTGGATTCAACGTTGTTTTAAATCATACGGGGTCTCGACCCTAACGGATGAATCGGGAGTCGCACTGTTCGGGTTTGTTTTCCGCGGAAAAATTTATTCTCGGCGCTGTTTAGCTGGCCCTTGCCAGGGAGCGCCAAGGAGGCAATGAATGCAGTCGAGCGTAGTCCGCAAAGTCTTTTTCGTCGCAGGCTTGATAGCACTTGCAGGTTTTGCAGGCGGCTGTAAGAAGAAGGTACCCGCGCAAGCGCCCGCACCGCCTCCTGCTCCACCGGCGGCGCAGCCGACCGTGACACTGAACGCTTCGCCCACTTCCATCAATCCTGGCCAGACGGTCACTCTTTCGTGGTCTTCAACGAATGCGACCGACCTGGGCATTCAACCAGGCGTTGGCAAAGTGGCTCCCGAAGGCTCGACGCCCGTGACGCCGACGGATTCGACCACCTACACAATTACCGCGTCGGGACCTGGCGGTAGTGCGACGGCCACTGTGCATGTGGACGTGTCTGCACCTCCAGCACCACCACCGCAGCAACCCGCACAGCAGCCCGACATTAGCCAGCTGTTCGAGCAGAATGTTCGTGACGCATTCTTCGATCTGGACAAGTCGGAAATTCGTCCTGATGCCCGGGATGCCCTCACCAAAGACGCGGAGTTTCTGCGTTCGTATCCGGATGTACGCGTCTCCATCGAAGGTCACTGCGATGAGCGCGGGTCCACGGAGTATAACCTTGGGCTCGGCCAACGCCGCGCTGATGCCGCGAAGAACTTCCTGATCTCTCTCGGCATCACCGCAAATCGCATCGAGACAGTCAGTTGGGGCAAGGAAAAGCCGTTCTGTATGGAGCACGACGAATCGTGCTGGCAGCAGAACCGTCGCGCCCACATTGTAATGGCGAAGTAGCTTCGAGCTGACTCTCGCAGGAGCGGCGGCTTCGCTCCGCCGCTCACTGCGATTGCGCGCGTTAGGAGGTTCGATGCGCCGCCGACTCCTGTTCATCTCAGCAATTCTGCTGGTCCCGCCGGCTGCCTTCGGGCAATCGAATTCTTCGGATTCTCAGACTCTGCAATCTCTGCTGAACGAGGTCAGGCAGCTTCGCCAGGAGCTGCGCACCTCGATGGCGAAAGTACAGGAAGCTCAGATTGTGATTGCTCGCTTGGAAGTGCAAGAGAGAGCCATTGAGCGGGCTTCGCAACGCTTGGATGATGCTCGATCGAAGCTGACCGAAGTACAAGGTCGGCAAACCCACATTTCGGAGAACATCACGCGCCTGGAAGATACGCTGAGCTCCGCCGATGAGAATCCGCAACGAGCGGAACTGCAGGGCGGGCTCGACGATCTTAAATCAGAACTAGAAGCAGCAAAGACCGAAGAGTCCCAGCGTCAAACGGCCGAAGTTGACGCTGAACAACAACTGAAGCTTGAACAAGAAAAACTCGAGACACTGCAATCCCAATTAGATGAGATCGTCAAGAGCCTTGGCGACACGGCGTGGCCAGCTCCCTCTTCTCACTGATTTGTTCAGTTCGGCGCGACATTCCCGACCATGTCATAATGCTTCAGATGGTTCCGTTTGATTCTTTGCGAACGCGCTTTCTCACGTCGGGCGCTCCCATCACGAAAGCGGTTCGTGATTTTACGGCGGGGTTCAGGGTTCGTCCCGAAGCTCCAGAATGCAAAACCTTGACCCACAAGCGAGCTTCAGGGTTTGTACATGCAAACGCTGACCCAAAAGAAGGAGGCGTCCTTTGCGTACGCGATGGATTGTGCTTGCACTTGCAACTTTGGTTCTCGGCATTGTGGCAGGATCGATGTTGGCTCCGCAGCCGGCGAGCGCCGTTAATAGAGATATGGTTCAGCTTCAGGAGCAGGTCGCGCAGCTCCTCCAGGGGCAACAGGATTTGCGCAGCGCGCTTGACACGAACAGCGCTTCCTTGAAGACGCTGGTGCAGCAGCAAGTGGATTCTGTGAATCATCTCGCGACGCAAATGAATTCGCTGGAACAAGCCATCCAGCAGGTTCAGGCGAACAGCGGCTCGCGGATCGACACGATGGCCCAGCAGACGCAGGGGCTTTCGGACAACTTGCAGGACGTTCAAGCCCGGGTGGGCAAGCTCGGCCAGCAGCTCACCGATATGCAGAGCTTGCTGCAGAGCATTGATGGGAAACTTTCGGGCGCTGGCGGGCCAGGGACACAGACGCCGGCCAATCCGGGGGCGAGTCTCGGCCCCGGGCCGAGCGCGGGCGGGCCGGGAATGAACGGTGCCGGCAGCTCCATGCCCGCAATGCCGCCGATCTCCGCCGACACGCTTTACCAAAACGCCTTGCGGGATTACAACACGGGAAAGTACGACCTCGCGCGGCAGGAGTTCAGCGACTACATCCGCAATTTCCCCACGAACGACCTCGCATCGAATGCTCAGTTCTATTTGGGCGAAATCGCGTACGCCCAAGGCAATTATAAGGACGCAATTTCAGCGTACGATGCCGTCCTGCAAAATTTTCCACACAGTTTCAAACTATCCGATTCGCTGCTGAAAAAAGGAATGGCTGAGGAGGAACTGGGGATGAAGACTTCTGCAACGCGCGATTTCCGCGACGTCGTGCGCCGCTTTCCCGGCTCGGACGCTTCGCGTCGCGCGCAATCGAAACTTCACGAGATGGGTGTTTCGAACACAGCCGCGCGGACATCACCAAACTAGGGATTGCGCTCGACGAAGTGGAAGTTCGCCGGCGAGATGCCCGTGTTACGGCTCGCCTCGCACCGAGCGGTGCGAACAGGAAAGCGATACCCTTTCGAGCAAGCACGGTTCGCAGCTGCCCGTTCGAGGCATTCCCGCAAATCACGCCCGCAAATAGTCCGGTTCCCACTTCTGAATCATTTTCTTGATGGCCTTGCGATCGTTCAGTTTTTCATCGAGCACCTTGCGCGCCAGAGTCGGCAATTCGCCGTCGCTCGCGAATCGCAACGCCACAAGCTGTGCAACCGTGAATTCCGGAATCCGCTTGCGCAATTCCGTGGGCAATATTTGCTGGAGCCGAAGCTGCATCTCGAGACGGATTACGCGGTCCTGCACGGTGAGGGCGAATAGCCGGCCATAAAGGGCAGCCAGCGCCAACGCGAGCGCAACAAGCAGCGCCATCACCGATTCCCAAGAAAAGAATCGTATACAGCGAATGATGGCCGAAACGACGTTGATCCCGAATACAGGCAGCACAAAGAAATGGAACAGCGGAACGAGTTTGGTGTGATTCTCAAAGTTCTGAGTTTCGCTCATCAAGTATTACCTCCGGCGAATTGGAACAGCAGAGTGTTTTTGAACCGAACGTCCCCGTCAATTGTTCTCGCGCCCGGTCTACCTTCAGATGCAGGCGCGGCAATTCCGATTCCGGCAATAGCCCGAGGAAGTCGGCCGAAATGCTGAGCTTTGCTTTTCGGCCTCGTAAACTTCGGATATACTGCGCTCCATGGTTAACAAAGTGATTCTAGTGGGACGCCTCGGACGCGATCCCGAAACGCGTTATACATCAAGCGGCCAGGCGGTGTGCAACTTTACGATGGCCACGGACGAGAATTTCAAAAGCCGCACCGGCGAACGCCAACAGCGCACGGAATGGCATCGCGTCGTGATGTGGGGCAAGCTTGCTGAAATTGCGCAACAGTACTTGAAGAAAGGCGCGCTCGTGTATATCGAAGGCCGCTTGCAAACACGCCAGTGGGACGACAAGCGCGACGGCTCGAAAAAGCAGACCACAGAAGTTGTCGCCAATGCGATGAAGATGCTTGGGGGACGCGGCGAAGGCGCAGCAGCCGCAGGCGCAGGTGCCGGGCGCGGTGGCGGCACGAGAAGTCAGCACGACGACTTCGAATCGGGATCCGTGGTCGACGAAGGACCCGCACCCGGCGCAGGCCCCGAAATCTCCGACGAGGACATTCCCTTCTAGAAACCAAAGAGAAGCGGCCTATTGCTGCGCCGCGTCTTTCTTGCGCTGCTCGTCGATTTTCTGCATGAAGGCATCGAACTTGGGCTGCTGCTCAGCAGTGAGAATCGCGCGGATGCGGGCGCGACCCTGCTGGCGAATCTGCTCGTGTTGCGCGTCAAGCGGAGTGTAGAGTGCCCGCACCTGGGCGCGCGTCTCGTCAATGATCGAGCCAAGCTGCTTCTGTTGGTCAGGCGTCAATTGCAGCTCGTGATTCAAATCGCTAACGATTTGCTCGCGGGAAGGCGGCCCCATATGACCAATGGGGCCCTGATGGCCCCAGACACGTTCGCCCCAGAGGTGATAGCCGAGTCCGCCGACCAGAGCACCCAGTAGAAACACGACGAAGACGAGCAGAGCCGCTTCGGTTCGAGTCTTGCGTGGATTAGTGGTTTCCATGTTTTGTTTCCGCCACCATCACGATTACGTCGTCGGGATTGGCCGGCACCCGGTCTGCATCCGTAGTAAACAAATCACGAATTGGCGTCTGTTGGGCCACAATCGCATTGGAGGGGGTTGGAGCCTGGTGCGACGTAACATCGTACGTAACCATCGCCACAAGACCCAACGCTGCCGTAGCCGCAAACCGCCACGCTAGTGAAACAAACGGTTGCCAAAACCCGCGCGGTTGCCGCGAACCCTCCTGCTCAGAACGAATTCGCACCATCACCATCCGCGAAAACGCGGGGCCTGGATCTGGCGAAACATCCATCAAGCGGAGCAAGCGCGAACTTGCCTCGGCGTCTTCGATCGCCTTTTTGCAGGAAACACAGCCCCGCAGATGAGCCACCACTTCTCTCTTCTCTGTGCCAGAGAGCTTCCCGCTGAGAAAGTCCTCAAGCCTTGCCTCGTACTCTGGACACGCTTCCTTAGCACTCATGAACCCAAACCCTTCCTTTCCCCCGCCCCCGGGGAATTTCCTGCCCCACCCGCCTGCGCCGCCGCTGTGGCTGCTCCCAGCCGCTTTCGGTACGCGTCCATGATCCGCCCCCGCGCTCTGAACAAGCGGACCTTCACCGTGTTCACGTTCAGATCCAGGATCGCCGCTAACTCTTCCACTGAGAAGCCTTCCACTTCTTTAAGCAGCAGCAGTTGCCGATCCTGTTCCGGCACCTTTTCCAGCATGCGTTCGATCATTTCGCGAGCTTCTGCCTGCTCGCTTGGGCCCGCGGGCGGGCGGTCTTGAGAGACGATGCCGTCGAGCCGCGACACCTGCTCCTCCGACAGATCCGATTCGTACACGAGCGGCCTTACTTTCTTCTTCCGCAGATAATCCCAGCATTCATTAACCGTGATCTTGTACAACCACGTGGAAAATGCCGCCCGCTGGTCGAATCGCTTCAGTGAGACAAACGCCTTGAGAAACACTTGTTGTGCCACATCTTCCACATCCTCGCGCCGGCGCAGAATCCCGCCGACTAGCGCGAACACACGCTGCTGATGGCGCCGGACAAGTTCCTCGAAAGCAGGCTCGTGCCCGCCCTGAGCTTGCCGCACCAGATCTCGATCTTCCTGCCCTCTGCTTCGTCGAGCGAGGGGAATCGATAACGCGGAAGCCTGTGCTGCCACGTCTTTTGGGACGTCAGTCATCGAATTTCGGTTACATCGCCCAAAGTCCCGCCACTAAATCAGTTTAGTCTTGCGGACGATGGTGGTCCATGCGACAATACCCGCCATGATAATTGGAGATCGCATTCGCCTCCTACGCGAAACGAAGAAACTTTCCCAGGGCGACATCGAAAAGCGCACTGGGCTTCTGCGCTGTTACATCTCGCGCGTCGAGAACGGTCACACCGTTCCGGCGATCGAGACACTTGAGAAGCTGGCGCGGGCTATGGAGATCCCGCTCTACCAACTTTTCTACGACGGCGAAGAACCGCCCGAGCTTCCCAATCTTCCCAAGCGGAAGAGCGCTGATGATATCGCATGGGGAAGTTCCGGGAAAGATGCGCGAGTTCTGGGCCGCTTCCGGCGCTTGCTGGGTCGCATAGAAGATAGCGACCGACGCTTGCTGCTGTACATGGCTCAGAAGATGGCGAACCGCTAGTAAGACCTTTCGTCCCATTGAGCTATCTGGGGCTGGCTCGGTGGGCCGAACCCGAGTTTAGAGAAATACCGCGGCTCTTGGTGTGCCTACCCAACTGGTCCTTGCTGCGTTTTTCTGCTTTCGGAACCTAACTCCTGAAGCAGTGACCGGTTGGTTCGCGCAGATCACTCCCACTCGATGGTGCTTGGGGGCTTTGAGCTGATGTCGTAGACGACGCGGTTGACTCCCATTACTTCGTTGACGATACGCATCGAAATTCTTTCCAAAACTTCGTTCGGCAATCGCGACCAATCCGCTGTCATAGCATCGAGCGATTCCACCGCGCGTACGACAATCGTGTATCCGTAAGTACGGCCGTCGCCCATCACGCCCACGCTCTGTACCGGCAACAGCACTGCGAACGCCTGCCAAATTTTGTCGTAGAGTCCCGCTCGACGAATCTCCTCCACCACAATTGCGTCCGCCCCGCGCAGAGTCTCCAACTTTGCATTTGTCACCTCACCGAGCAACCGAACAGCTAGTCCGGGCCCCGGAAACGGATGTTTTACCAGGATCTCATTCGGCAAGCCCAGTTCCCGCCCGATCTGTCGGACTTCATCTTTGAAGAGATCGCGCAACGGCTCAATCAGGCTGAATGACATGGTTTCGGGCAAGCCGCCCACGTTGTGGTGCGACTTGATCACCGCCGACGGTCCCTTCACCGAAACGGACTCGATCACGTCGGGATACAAAGTTCCCTGAACGAGAAATTTGATCGGTAATGAGCCAGAGTCTTCCGCGAGCTTGATGGACTCGTCTTCAAACACCCTGATGAACTCTGCGCCTATACGCTTCCGCTTCTGTTCGGGATCGGTGATTCCCTTCAGGCGCCCGAGAAACCTTTCCGAAGCGTCTACGCCTATTACGTTCAGGCCTAGCCGATTACGCAGCAGCTCCAGCGTGTCGTGAAATTCTTTGCGCCGAAGCAAGCCGGTGTCGACAAAGATGTTTGTCAGCCGGTCGCCAATAGCTCGATGCACCAGAGCCGCCGCAACCGCCGAATCCACGCCGCCGCTCAACGCGCAAATCGCGCGCGCACCTTCAGTTTGTTTGCGAATGGCGTCGATGGTATTGGCGATGAAACCCGCGCGATTCCAGTTCGGCTTCGCGCCGCAAATCTCGAAAATGAAATTCCGAAGGATTTGGGTTCCGCGATCCGTGTGATTCACTTCGGGGTGAAATTCAACGCCGTAAAACTTTTGCGTGCGATTCTCCACAGCCGCCACGGCATTTTCGGTTCGGCCCGTGATTTCGAACCCTTCCGGCAAACCCACAACGTGGTCGCCGTGGCTTTCCCATACTTTCAGATGCGAGGGCAAGCCCATGAACAGAGCTGAGTCCTTGTGAATTCCCAAATCGGCCGGACCATACTCGCGGCGGTCGGCCCGCTCGACCTTTCCGCCTAGCGCGCGCGCCATCCATTGCATGCCATAACAAATTCCAAGTACGGGCACGCCGAGTTGGAGGACTTCAGGATCGCACATCGGTGCCGAAGCGTCATATACTGAACTCGGCCCGCCGGACAGAACTATCCCGGCAGGTTCCAGCGCACGGATCTCGTCCCGTTTCGCGGTGCAGGGCAAAATCGCGGAAAAAACCTCCTGTTCGCGAACGCGTCGCGCGATCAGCTGCGTGTACTGTCCGCCGAAATCGAGCACGACGATCCCGCACTTGGTTGTCACGGTGCCTCCCACTTCACGCCTTTCAACCGTTCCCGTTTGTGATGTCATTCTGCTGTTCACCTCAGCACAATGTTCACGAGCTTCTTCGGAACTACCACCGTTTTTACGATGTGCTTGCCATCCAAAAGAACCGAAATCCGCGGATCCTTCAGTGCGAGGTCGAGCGTTTCATCTTCGCCCATGGCGTCGTCGACCAGAATCTTCCCACGCAGGCGCCCGTTGATCTGGATGATTACCTCGATCTGCTCCTCTTTGGTGAGATCCTCGCGATATTGGGGCCATTTCGCCTGCACAAGGCCGCCGTAATTGCCGATCATTTCATAAAGTTCCTCCGCGATATGCGGCGCAATCGGCGAGAGCATCAGCACAAAGGTGGTGAGCACGCGCTTCGCAATCACAGGCGAAACATCCACGTCCAACGGCTCTTGCTCATGAATCGTGTTGAGCAGTTCCATCAGGGACGAAACCGATGTATTGAAGTGCCAGCGCGATTCGAAATCATTCGTCACGCGCTTCAGAGTCTGATGCGTCTTGCGCACAAGGATCTTTTCTTTGGCGCTCGCCGCATCTACGTCGGTCGGCTTCTGCAGATCAATCGCGACGTCACGCAGCCGAGCAGCATGCTTGGCAACTAGGCGGTACAGTTTGGCCAGAAAGCGCGCCGAACCTTCGATGGCTTCCTCGCTCCACTCCAAGTCCTTCTCTGGTGGTGCGGCGAATAACGTGTAAACGCGTCCGGTATCCGCGCCATACCTTTCCGCCATTTCGATCGCGCCCACAACGTTCCCGCTCGATTTCGACATGGCCACGCCGCCCTTCAGCACCATGCCCTGCGAAAAAAGACGCTTCACCGGTTCGGTATGGTCCACCAGCCCAAGGTCGCGCATTAGCCTGCAGAAGAAACGCGAATACATCAGGTGCAAAATCGCGTGCTCGATTCCTCCGATGTACTGATCGATCTGAAACCAATATTTGACCTTTTCCTTATCGAACGGCGCGCGGTCGTTGTGCGGGTCGGTGTAGCGATAGAAATACCAGGACGAATCGACGAACGTATCCATCGTGTCAGTCTCTCGCCGAGCCGGTCCGCCGCACTTCGGACACGTCGTGTTCACGAAATCCGTATCGCTCGCCAGGGGCGACTGGCCCTGCCCCGTGAGCTTCACGTTCTCAGGCAGACGCACTGGCAACTGATCGTCGGGAACGGCGACGATCCCATCCTTCTCGCAATAAACCACCGGAATCGGCGTTCCCCAATATCGCTGGCGTGAAATTCCCCAGTCCTTCAGCCGATATGTGGTTTCGCCTTTGCCGAAGCCTTTCGCTGCTGCATCCGCCGTCATGCGTTCGATGGCTTCTTCCGACGTGAGCCCCGAATAGGGCCCCGAATTTACGAGCGCGCCGTATTCGGTGGAGGCTTCGCTCATTTGGTCGGAGCGCAGTGCCTGACCCTGCAGCGGCTGAATCACAATTTTCACCGGCAGATGATATTTTTCCGCGAACTCGTAGTCGCGCTCGTCGTGCGCGGGCACGGCCATCACCGCGCCGGTTCCATATTCCGCCAGCACGAAATTCGCCACCCAGACTGGCACGTGTTCGCCTGAAAACGGATTCACCGCGAAGCGGCCCGTGAAGAATCCCACTTTCTCTGCGGTGGCGATGTCCGCCGCCTTCGTGCTCTGCTGACGCATCACTTTGAGCTGCGCTTCCATTGCGGCGCGCCCCGGCACGCCGTCGAGCAGTTTCTCAAGCAGAGGATGGCCCGCGGACAGTACGAGCGCTGATACTCCATAGATCGTGTCGATCCGCGTCGTAAAGACTTCGATGGCCATGTCGTCTGTTTCCGCGATCGCAAATCGCACGCGCGCGCCACGCGACTTGCCAATCCAGTTGCGCTGCATCACCAGCACACGCTCAGGCCAGGTGTCAGCCAGCTCGTCGAGCCCCTCCAGCAGCGCGTCGGCATACTCCGTAATCCGCAGGAACCACTGCTCAAGCTCCCGGCTCTCGACCAACGTTGTTTCATGGCGCCAACAATACCCGTCGATCACTTGCTCGTTCGCCAGCACCGTCTGGCACTGGGGGCACCAATTCACCTTGCTTTTCTTTCGGTAGGCGATTCCGCGCTCGAGCATGAGAAGAAAGAACCACTGATTCCAGTGGTAGTATTCGGGATCGCAAGTGGAAATTTCGCGCCGCCAGTCGTATGAAAACCCGAAGCGGCGAAGCGCCCGCTGGAATTCCGCGATATTCGCATTCGTCCACTCGCGCGGGTGCGTTTGATTCTTGATGGCGGCGTTCTCTGCGGGCAAACCAAACGCGTCCCAGCCCATCGGGTGCAGCACGTTGAATCCGCGCATGCGCTTATAGCGCGCAACGGCGTCTCCGATTGTGTAGTTCCGCATGTGGCCCATGTGCAGGGTGCCCGAAGGATACGGCAGCATTTCAAGCAAATAATATTTCGGCCGCGAAGCATCGCAGTCGACAGCATCAAAGGCGTGCTGCTCCTCCCACACCTTCTGCCACTTGGGTTCTATTCTCTGCGGATCGTATTCAGCCACTCCGTCCTTCATCCTTTCGCACTCAGGATTAGCGTCGTTTGGCTGCTCTGCTTCCTCTGCCGGCCTTATTTCTCTTGCTACCCGAAGTTTTCTTCCGCGATTTCATCCCATCTTTCCCTGCGGCCACGACAACCTTGCCGGTTAACTTCCACATCAGTGCGACATTTCGCCGGTCATCACCCGGCTTATCGATTGGAGTTTCGGCAATGAACGCTTTCCCGGCCAGCGTCGGATGGTTCAAAATCCTCTCGAACGCCTCAAGTCCGATCTTGCCTTTTCCAATGTGCTCGTGCCGGTCCACTCGTGAATTCAAAGGCGTCTTCGAATCATTTACGTGAATCACGGCGACTCGCTCGAGGCCAATCGTTCTATCGATCGCTGCAATAGCCGCTTCGAAGCCGTCGCTCGTCCGGATATTCCATCCGGATGCAAACAGGTGCGCAGTGTCGATGCAAACTCCTATCGGCAGGTCCGGACACGCATCGAGAATCGCCTTCAGTTCCTCAAATCGCGAGCCGATGCACGAGCCGTGCCCGGCCATGTTCTCAAGCAGGATCTGCAGTTCCCCTAGGCGCAGGCCGCGAGCAGCCTGCTTTAGTCCTTGTCCTATGGCCGCAATGCCTGATTCCCGGTTTCCCTCGCGGCAGCTGCCCGGATGCACGACCAGGTAGTCGGCCCCGAGCGCGATTGCCCGCATTAACTCTTGATGAAGTGCTTGGACTGACCGCGTCCGCAGCACGGGATCCGGCGACGCCAGATTGATCAAATAATTGTTATGGATAACCAACGGGCCCAGGCTGAGTTCCTTCCTTCGCGCCCGAAACCGCACACCATCGGCATCCGAAATTCGCGCCGTTCCGCGCGCCCACATGCGCGGACTTGAAGAAAAGATCTGTAGCGCGTTGCAGCCAAGTCCTTGCGCCAGTTCTAGGGCACCTACGATGTCGCTGGCGATCGACGTGTGAATCCCGATTCGGATGCTGCCGTCTTTCCAGGCGGGGATTTCGGGCGGTGGTGGCGGTTCCGGGCGGTACTCGTCGGCGGCGTCGTAAGTGGGGACTACTCTCTGTTGTTCTTCCGCCATTCCCTCAGATTGTCCGTTGCCAGAACGCATATTTTATCGGATTCGACTACACTCCGCAAACGCCTCGCAGCAAGCAAGAGAACTGGCCAAGCCCCGGTCTCGGGGGATGGCGAAATCAAAAAGGCGTCCCGACGGTGAGTCGAGACGCCTTTTTGGCAAAAAAACCTGCGCACTGGAGATTCCCCGGTGCACTTGAATTCCCAACCAGCGCGTCGAGGCGAGTTAAACTCCGGATCCTTCGTCAGGCGACCGCGGCCCTTCTCAGGATGACGCCTAAGAGCGTCAGTACATTCCGCCCATGCCGCCGCCACCGGGCATACCGCCGCCGGCTGCGCCAGCACCCTTCTTATCGTCTTCCTTGATGTCGGCCACGAGAGCTTCCGTGGTGAGCATCAGGCCGGCAATCGAAGCGGCGTTCTGGAGGGCGAGGCGAGTGACCTTTGCAGGATCGATCACGCCCGCCTTGACGAGGTCGCCGAACTCGCCTGTATCCGCGTTGTAGCCGAAATTCTCCTCTTTGCTTTCGCGAATTTTTCCGAGAACGACGGCTCCCTCTTCACCGGCGTTGTGAGCGATTTGCCGGATCGGCTCTTCGAGAGCGCGCTTGACGATGTTCACGCCGATCACTTCATCGTCTTGCAGCTTGATCGCATCGAGGGCCGGAATACAACGAACCAGCGCTACGCCGCCGCCGGGAACGATGCCTTCCTCCACCGCTGCGCGGGTTGCGTGCATGGCGTCCTCGACGCGAGCCTTCTTTTCCTTCAGCTCGGTCTCGGTGGCCGCGCCCACTTTGATAACCGCGACGCCGCCCACGAGTTTCGCGAGCCGCTCTTGGAGCTTTTCGCGATCGTAGTCCGAGGTGGTTTCCTCGATCTGCGCGCGAATCTGCTTCACTCGGCCTTCGATTTCGGCAGGCTTGCCGCCGCCCTCGACGATCGTGGTGTTGTCCTTGTCGATGGTGATTTTCTTGGCCTTGCCGAGATCCTCGATCTTCACGTTCTCAAGCTTGATGCCGAGGTCTTCAGTGATGGCCTTGCCGCCCGTGAGGATGGCGATGTCTTCGAGCATAGCCTTGCGGCGATCGCCGAAGCCGGGCGCTTTCACGGCAGCGCACTGCAGCGTGCCGCGGAGTTTATTCACGACGAGTGTCGCGAGCGCTTCGCCTTCAACGTCTTCCGCGATGATGAGCAGAGGCTTGCCCATCTTGGCGATCTGCTCGAGCAGGGGAAGCAGGTCCTTCATCGAGCTGATTTTCTTTTCGTGGATAAGGATACGAACGTCTTCGAGGACGCATTCCATCCGCTCGGGATCGGTGACGAAGTAGGGCGAGAGGTAGCCGCGGTCAAACTGCATGCCTTCGACCACTTCGAGGGTCGTCTCCATCGTCTTCGATTCCTCGACGGTGATGACGCCGTCTTTGCCGACCTTCTTCATCGCTTCCGCGATGATTGAGCCGATTTGCTTGTCGTTGTTGGCGGAGATGGTGCCGACCTGCGCGATCATCTCGCCCTTCACGTCCTTGTGAAGCTTCTTGACTTCCCCGACGGCCTTCTCAACGGCTCGCTCGATGCCGCGCTTGAGGGCTGTTGGGCTTGCGCCGGCAGCGACCGCCTTCACACCTTCGCGGAAGATGGCCTGAGCCAGCACGGTGGCGGTGGTGGTGCCGTCGCCCGCGACGTCTGACGTCTTGGAGGCGACTTCACGAACCATCTGAGCGCCCATGTTCTCGAGCGGATCCTGCAGTTCGATTTCCTTTGCTACGGTGACGCCGTCCTTGGTGATAATTGGCGAGCCAAATTTCTTCTCGATCACGGCATTGCGGCCCTTGGGGCCGAGCGTGATCTTCACTGCATCTGCGAGCGCGTTGACGCCGCGCAGAATTGACTGACGTGAATTTTCGCCAGTCACAATTTGCTTTGCCATGGATCTATTTCCTCCTGAAAGTTCTTGGGAATTGGTAGCGAACCCATAGCGCTAACGATTGCGCCGGGCTCGGAAGTTACTTCTTGCCGCCGGCAGCCTTCGCCTGGTGGCCGATCTTGGCGAGGATCTCGTCTTCCTTGACAATGAGATATTCCTCGTCGTCGATCTTGATGTCGTTGCCACTGTATTTGCCGAAAAGGATGCGGTCACCGGGCTTGACGTCGAGCGGAATCAGCTCGCCTTTTTCCCGGCGTCCACTTCCCACGGCTATGACTTCGCCCTCTTGGGGCTTCTCTTTGGCCGTGTCGGGGATGATGATGCCGCCCTTCACGACTTCCTTTTCCTCGAGCCGGCGGACCAGCACGCGGTCGTGTAGAGGTGTGATATTGACAGCCATTTTTGCAATTTCCTCCGGTGGGTCTTAAGTTTTTTTGTCAGGGTTTGAATCATCAAACCCTGAAACCCGATTGCGCTGTGAGAAGGTTGCTAAGCAGCAAGCAGGAATGTCCTTAGCACTCCTCTCAGGCGAGTGCTAATATAGCAAAAATGGATGGCTAGTCAAGGAAAAATCTATCGAAGCAGGGACGCGCGTTAGGACCCAGTGGTCAGTCTTGCATTTAAGTTGCTTATTTTCTGCAGAGTATAGGTGTCATGTTTTTCTTGCACTTGAAAGTTGAGTTGCGACTGACCCAGGAATAGAATTTCGGCATCGGAAGGTTCCTTGGCACTCTTCTTCTACGTTCGGCTGATTGCACTGACAGCTGGAACCCTCGTTTATCTATTCTTGCTCGCGCTAATACTGGGGCATCGAAGACCGCGAAATTTCGAGCGGCTGCTGTTCTTTCTGGTGCTGGCGCTCTTCGCGATTTACGCAGGCGGACTGCTCGAGATGAACCTTTCCATCGAGTACAGCTCACCGCCGGAAATCACCCAGCGGTTCGCTACGAGCGTCGCGACTATCGGGTTCTTGTTCCTAATCCCGCTTGTGGTCCATGCGCTGGCTCAATACATGGAGGTATTCCAGCAAGCCCGCGCCAACCGTCCGCTAGCTGTTCTTGTGCCATTGCTGTATGCGTGGGCCTTTTGTCAGGCCACCATTTTTGTCGCGCTGTTCGATTTTCAACCCAGGAACATCGGATCGGGTTTGCTGAGGATCTTGAACTTAGGACTCTCCATCGATTTTGTTCTTTGCCCGTGTGCAGCAGCCATCATGGGATGGGTGGTACTGCGACGCGAACGTAATCCTGACGCTAAGAGCCTCGCGAAATGGATTGTTGAGGCTAGCCTGTTGCTGCTCGCGGTGGCTATCGCGGATTTGGTTCGGGTCGGGCCCACGGACTTTACATACGAGGTGCCGGACGCGCTGGCATTGGTCATCGGCATAATGCCAGGAGCCGCCATCATCTATTACGCGCTGAAGCGAAATTTTCTGGAGTATGGGGCGCAGAGGAATTTGGTGTATGCGCTGTCGGCTACAGTGCTGGCGCTGCTGTATCTGGCGCTGGTGCATCGGGTGAGTGGGTGGCTGGCGCCGGTTTTTCCTACGGAGGCGACAGCGAGCGTGCTGCTATTTGTGCTGATTTTTCTTTTTGAGCCGCTTGAACGCGTGATTGGGCCGGCTCTGCACCGGCATTTCAGCGAGCGCATGAGCGGAGTGCAGCGGCTCAGCATCGAGATTCAAGATGCGGCACGGCAGGGAAACGTCGCGGAGCTGATTGCATTTGCGGAACGGCGGATTCGCGAGGAGTTTGGGTCGGCAGCGGTGCGAATCTCTGTGCCCCACGACGCCGCTGCAAAGGCCCTGGAAATCCCAGGCGGGTTGGGTCACGCCGCTCGATTGCCGCTGATGAAGAACAATCGACAGATCGGATCGCTCGAGGCGGTCACGACTGGCGCGTACATCACGGGAGAGACGTCTGCAGCGCTGGAATTTCTGGCCGAGCAGTTGCCTGCCATGCTGGATTTGTGCAGGTTGATTGAAGACAAGTTGGGATTAGAGAGGGAACTTGCGGACCGCGAGCGGTTGGCGTTGCTAGGTCAGATGGCGGCCAGCGTCTCGCACAATTTGCGGAATCCGCTGAGTTCGATGAAGACGATTTTGCAGGTGCAGCTGGAAAAGCCGGATCTGCCGTTCGACATCCGGCACGATTGCGCGCTGGTCGTAAGTGAGATCGACCGTATGAGCTCGAAGCTGACGCAATTGCTGAAATTTGCGAAGCCGTCGGTAAATGGCCAGCGCGTCGGAGCGGTTGGGCTGGCACGGCAGACGGCGGCGCTGTTTGGGCGCGATGCGGAGCGGCGGAACGTGCGGCTCGAATTCGATTGCCCATCGAGGGAAATTTCCGTGACAGCCGGCGAGGAGGCGCTGAACGAAGTACTCTCGAACTTGATCGTTAACGCAATCGAAGCACAGCCAAATGGCGGACGCGTGCGCGTGAGGTTGGTAGGAGAAGGCGATTGGCTGGAAATTCGGATTGAAGACGATGGGCCGGGGATTTCGCAGGAGATACGTGCGCGGATGTTTCAGCCGTTTTTTACGACGAAAGCCACGGGTACGGGCCTGGGCCTTTCGATAGTTTTTCGGCGGGTGGCCGAGATGGGAGGCGAAGTGTCGTGCGAGAGTCCAGTGAGGGACGGGAGGGGAACGAGGTTTGTCCTGAGGTTGCCAAGAGTGGCGAGTGCCGAGTGATGAGTGGCGGGAAAAGCGGGACGGAAAAAGGAAGCATGCGGACGATATTGATTGTCGATGATGATGCGACGGCACGCTATGGGATGAGGCGCGCGCTGGAAGGACGCTATCGGGTGGTCGAAGCGGAGTCTGCGGATGCTGCACGCAAAAGACGGGGTGGCGTGGATTTGATTCTGCTGGACCTGGTAATGCCGGGCGAAGATGGCCTTTCTTTCTTGCGCGGCTTGCGCGATGAGGGCGATCAAACGCCGGTGTTGGTGGTCTCAGCGCTCGACACAGCGAAGATGGCTGTCGAGGCATTGCGGAGCGGTGCGGCGGACTACATCGTGAAGGGATTCGATATCGAGGAACTACGCAAGCGCGTCGGAAACATTTTGAAGCTCGCGGAGCTGGGCGCGGAAAATCAGCGGCTTCGGCGCGAGTTGGTAGCCGAGGGCAATTTCGGGCGAATGGTCGGCAGTTCGACGGCAATGCGGCGTGTGTTTGAGATGGCGGAGCGAGTAGCTCCGATGGACACGACTGTCTTGATCCTGGGGGAGAGCGGCACCGGCAAGGAACTGCTAGCGCACGAAATTCACCTGCGCTCGACGCGATCTGGCAAAGCGTTTGTTGCGATCAATTGCGCTGCGCTGCCTGAAACACTGATCGAATCCGAGCTCTTCGGGTACGAGAAGGGGGCCTTCACCGGAGCCGCACAGCAGCGCAGGGGCAAGTTTGAACTGGCGTCAGGGGGAACGTTGTTTCTCGATGAGATCGGCGACATGCATCCGCTTACGCAGGCTAAGGTGTTGCGCGCGCTGGAGAACCGGAAGATTGAACGGCTCGGCGGCTTGCAGACGATCGACGTCGACGTGCGCGTAATTAGCGCGACTCATCGCAATTTGCACGCTGAAATTGCCGCCGGGCGATTTCGCGAGGATCTTTACTATCGCGTTCGAGTAGTGACGCTGGAATTACCGCCGCTCCGTGCGCATAAAAAAGATATTCCGCTCCTTGTGAACGCGTTCATCGAGCAACTAGCTGTGCGTCATGGACGGCGCGCACGCCTTGATGGGGATGCGCTCGAGCTTCTAAAGCGTTATGAATGGCCGGGAAATATCCGCGAACTTAGGAACGTTTTGGAGCGTACCCTCGTCCTGTGCGAAGGAGGTGAGATCCACGCTTCCGATCTGCCGGAAGAGATTCGACACGGAACCGGTGCGATAATTTCGCGAGAAGGAACAGAAAGTCCGTTTCTCCATGAGGCGGATTTTCGCGAGGCCAAGCGGCAATTCGAAATCGCCTACCTGAAGAAAAAGCTCGAAGAGCATCGCTGGAACGTTTCACAGACCGCCGCCGAGGTAGGGTTGCATCGGCAAAGCCTGCAAGAGAAACTGCGCGAGCTGGGAATACAGCGCCCGGGGAAGTAGAGGATGCGCGCGAATCGGCCAGGACGGGCCGGCTTCATTTTAGCGGGTGGCGAGAGCTCGCGTATGGGCCAGAACAAGGCTCTGCTGCATCTCGGCGGCGAGCCACTTATACTGCGCTTGGCGCGGATGGTGCGATCAGTCACCGGCACCGCGGCCACCGTAGTTGGACCTCCGGAGGTATACACGCCGCTCCGGCTGCGCGCAATTCGCGATGATTGGCCCGGCGCTGGGCCTCTGGGAGGAATTGCCACGGCGTTGCGCGCATCGGAATCGCAGTGGAACCTGATCATTGCGTGCGATCTGCCCTACCTCAGCGTAGATTGGCTCCAATACCTCACGCGGCGAGCGCAAGAGTCCGACTGCGATGTCGTAATGGCGATTACCGCTGGCGGCCCTGAGCCGCTGTGTGCCATGTACAGGAAGACCGGCGAATCGGCCATTTGGCTGGCGCTCGATCGCGGTGCGCGCAAAGTGACAGATGCTCTGGCTTCACTTCGCATCGAATATCTAGAACCGAGCGATTGGAAATGTTTTGAATCGGATGGTTTGCTGTTCAAAAATATGAATTCGTCCTCAGATTACGAGGAAGCGAAGGCGCGATTTGGCTTGCGCGGCGAGCGATGACCGACCATTACTTCGAGTTTCGTGAAGTTTCGAAATCGTTTGACGAGCACAGTGTTCTGAAGAAGGTGAGCTTCTTCGTAAACAGGGGCGAGACTGCAGTCATAATGGGACGTAGCGGCGTTGGCAAGTCCGTGTCTCTGAAACTCTTGCTGGGATTTCTGCAACCTGACGAGGGGGAAATCATCGTCGCGGGTGAAGATGTGACGAGCTGGAGCGAGGCGCAATTCTCCGAGATCCGCCGGCGCGTGACGATGGTGTTTCAATCTGGCGCGCTGTTCGACTCTCTGACGGTGGCAGAAAATGTGGCCTTCCCCATCATTAGCCGGGGAGGGAAATACGATCAAGCGGAGATAGATAAGACAGTGAACGATCTGCTTGAAATGCTCGAGGTGCGTGAACTCGCAGACCGCTTGCCCTCGGACCTCAGCACCGGCACGAAACGTGCAGTGGCCATTGCGCGAGCGCTAGCCGAGAATCCGGACGCGATTCTCTACGACGAGCCCACGACGATGGTCGATCCGATTATGGCCGCCCACGTGAGCCAGCTGATCGCACGCCTCAAAGCGAAATTTCGCAAGACTTCGATTGTCGTGACGCACGACACGCACCTCGCAAGAAAGCTGGCGGACCGCGTGATCTTCCTCAATGAAGGCCGCGTCGAGTTTTTCGGTACCTGGCCAGAACTCGAAGAGTCGCAAGATCCGGTTCTCCGCACCTTCTTGCTCGAGGATCAAATGATCCCCGCGCTGGATGCCACCGCGTGAGTACTTCTGCCGTCGACCCTAAAAAGCAGCTTCGCCGCGTAATGGGTTTCTGGGACGTGCTGCTGTTCAATATCGCTACGGTTCTAGGCCCCCGTTGGATTGCGGCCGCGGCGCACAATGGAACCTCTTCGATAAGCCTCTGGATTCTCGCCGCGGTGCTCTTTTTTGTTCCGTCTGCGTTCGTGATCACGGAACTTTCCACGCGATTTCCGGAGGAGGGTGGCCTCTACGTTTGGTCCAAAGAAGCCTTTGGAGATTTTCACGGCTTCGTAGCCGGCTGGACGTACTGGATCTATACGCTTTTTTATTTTCCAGGACTTCTGATGGCGAGCGCGGCGATGGCTGCGTACATCGGCGGCAAAGGCGGCGCTCATTTGGCGCAAGACCGCATATTTCTGATGGTCGCATCGATGGCGCTTCTGCTTGTCGCGGTCGTGCTGAACATCATCGGTTTGAATATCGGGAAGTGGTTGCAGAACGCAGGCGGAGTCTGCACCTATGTTCCATTGCTGATGTTGGTAGGGATGGGCGCTTATTTGTGGTACCGCAGCGGGCCGCAAGTGCATTTCACGTGGTCAAACGTCTTGCCAGTCTGGAATTTCGACACGGTGAATTTTTGGCCGCAGATAGCATTTGCGTTCGCCGGTTTCGAACTGTGCTCGGCAATGAGCGAAGAGGTTCGCGATCCCCAAAAAACCCTCCCCCGAGCTATCTTCGCTTCGGGTTTCATGGTCGCGGGAATTTACATTGCTGGCACGGTTGCTTTGCTTGCTATGCTGCCTCCCCCGGCGGTGGACCCCAAGAGCGGCGTGCTGCAAGCGCTAACGGCCAGCTCGACCCTGCTGCGCATTGGGTTGTTCGGAATCGTCGCTGCGATTCTCGTCAGCATCGGGAATGCGGGCGGGGTTGGTTCGACCGTTGCCGGGATTGCGCGCGTGCCATTCGTGGTGGGAATCGACCGCTATCTGCCATCGGCGTTTGGGAAAATCCATCCGAAATGGAAGACGCCGTGGGTTTCAATACTCGTACAGGCGTTGATCTCGTGCGCTATTTTGCTGCTGGCTCAGTTGAAGGCAAACCCGGATGACGCATACCAGGGCCTGGTGGATGCCGGTACGATCTTGTATTTCATTCCCTTCGTTTACATGTATGGAGCCGCCATCAAGCTCGCCTACCGCAAAGACCGCGGCGCTAGCGCAAATCAAATGCTGATTCCCGGGGGGAAATTTGGCGTTTGGCTGGCGGGCTCGTTGGGTTTGCTGGTGGTAGTGGCGGGAATCGTATTGTCATTGATTCCGCCGGCGGAAACGGCGAACAAGTGGATTTTCGAAACGAAACTGGTCTCCGGAACAGCTTTTTCTCTGGCCTTGGGATTGGTGCTCTATTATCGTGGCGCCCGACAGAAGGCACGCGAGACCGCAGGTGCTACGGCCGATTAAAAGACGGCACGGCGCTGGGCCGTCTGTTTTGAAGCGAGCGAAAACCGTGGTTCGACGTCGCCTCCCTTCGTGAGGCGGGCCGCGACATATTCGCCGACTGACGGTCCATGCTTGAATCCGTGGCCTGATCCCCCGCCAACCAGCCAGACGTTTTCCATCTCCGGGTGCTTGTCGATCAGAAAATCCCCATTCGAGGTGTTCTCGTACTGGCAAACACGTGTTTCTAGAACGGGAGCATCCCGCATAGCCGGGAAGCGGCGAACGAGATACTCTTTCGCAATAGCGAGAGCCTGGGAGCTTGCCACGCGGGACTGTGTATCGGGATCGGCCTTCGGCCCGTGACGGTCAAAGGCGACTTTGAATCCGCGGCTTTCAATATCGGGCATTCCATAAAACTCATCCTTCAGTTTTAGCCATGTGGGCATCGCAGGGGAGACGAAGCGGATGTCTCCGGGCGGAGTACCAAAGAAAAAAACCTCCTGGCGCGAAGGGAAAATGCGATCCGCGAGCAGGTCAGGGAACACCTTGGGCAGCCAGGGCCCGCATGCGAAGACAAAGGCCGAAGCGGAAAACTTCGCACCATTTATTGTCGTGATGTCTGTGAGAAGCCGCGACCCCGTTGGTGCGCGAACTGCCTCCTCGCGATAATCGACGCCGAGTCTTGCGGCCTGGTTCACTACGCACTGAACCGCACGCCGCGCCATCAGAACACCACTATCGGGCTCAAAAATTCCCCAGCAGTCATCTTCAAACGAAATCTGTGCATACCTGTCACGCAAATCGCCCAGGGTCAGCTTTTGGAAATGCGTGCCAAGCTTCTGCAGAGTTGCCGCTGTCTCCAGCGCATATTTTTCATTTTCATGCGCGATCCACAGGACGCCAGTGCGCTGAAAGAGTTCGTCCCGGCCTGCCGACGCGAACAGATTTGTCCAAAGCGGGAGTGCGTTCATCGATGAACGCGAGTAGATCTCGTCGGCGCCGTAGCCCATACGGATGATGCGGGATTCGCCGCCCGAACTTGCGCGTGAGTTTCCCGATCCATAAGCATCAAGGAGGAGCACGCTGGCGCCGGACTTCCGCAAGAAATACGCCGTCCAAGAGCCGAAGGCACCGGCGCCGATCACGATCGCATCGAAAGTGCGGGCCTGAGCCATCTCCTCAAAAGCCCTCTTCTATTAATCGGCTGATGCTGAGGCGCGAGGTAGCGGGGCGCTTGCGAGTTTCCAGGAGACTTTCCATATATTTCGCCAGGATGTCGACTTCCAGGTTCACAGCGTCCCCGCGAACCATACCACGCGCATTTGTGTGCTCGTAGGTGAAGGGAATGATGGCAATATCGGCAAGGCCGGCCTCCCAGCGCGCGACTGTCAGGCTGATGCCGTCGATTGTGATCGAACCTTTCTCGGCCACGTAGCGCTCCAGTTCATCGGGAACGCGAACGGAAAGCCACCAGTTGTCGGCTTCACGAGCCAGGCGAGTCACGCGGCCGACGCCATCGACGTGACCTTGCACGAAGTGCCCGCCCAGGCGCGCGCCGACAGTCAGAGGGCGCTCGAGGTTAACCACGTCCCCGATCTTTTTGTCGCCCAATGCCGTACGGCGAAGAGTTTCGCCCGAGAGATCGGCGGCAAAGTGCGAGGAATCCGACTCGATCACCGTAAGGCAGCAGCCGCTGACGGCTATGCTGTCGCTAACCTTCAAACCACGCGCGATATCGGAATCAGGCTCGAATGCGACGCGAAGAAGGGCGCTGTCTTGACCCCGCTCGAGCCATTCAATTTTTCCCGCGGCTTCGATGATTCCCGTAAACATCGTGGATGTATCCCTCAAAAATGAAATCGTCGCCGTAGCGGTTCACCGTGTAATTCTTGATGGGCCGTGACCTAGGAAACTGACGCGACGCGATTTCCGCCATAGGGACTCCGCCGGTTCCCATGATCCTAGGAGAATAAAAGAGAAGCAGTTTATCGACAATTCCCGCTTCGAGTGCAGCGCCATTAAGCTCCGCGCCAGCCTCGAGCAAAACATTCAGAATTTGGCGGCGCCCGAGCTCCCGAACAGCCCGGCGCAAATCAACGCGCCCGCCACGCGCGCTAATGCGGAAAACCTCGACCCCTTTCTTTGTCAACACGCGGGCTTTCGCTGAATCCGACGATTTTGCGGTGAAAACGAGCACGTCGTTGTCTGCTGATTTGACGATACGCGATTTCAGTGGCAGGCGCAGATGAGAGTCGAGGATAACGCGCAGCAGCTTCCTGCGCCGAGGCAAGCCCGAACGATCCGTGAGAAGCGGATCATCGATCAAAATCGTTCCGATCCCGGTGAGCAGTGCGTCGACTTCGTGGCGCATGCGCTGCGCGCATTGGCGCGAAGCGCTGCTCGAGATCGCCGTTGAATGGCCGGGACGCATTGCGATTTGGCCGTCGAGCGTAAGGGCGGTCTTGAGCGTCACGAACGGCTGTCTCGTTCGAATCCATTTGGTGAAGCCTTCGTTAAGGCGTTGCGCCTCTGCCTGACCCGCACCCGGAGTCACTTCGATTCCGGCTCGGCGGAGTTGCGCGAAACCGTTGCCAGCGACCCTTGGATTCGGATCGGCAATTGACGCGACGACGCGGCGGATACCCGCTTCAATGATCGCTCTTGTGCAGGGCCCTGTGCGGCCTATGTGAGAACAGGGTTCGAGGGTCACGTAGAGCGTCGCGCCCGGAGCGTTTGGTCCGGCCTTTTTTAGTGCGACAATCTCCGCATGCAGAAGACCATCGTAGTCGTGGAAGCCTTCTCCTGAGACGATGCCGTCCTTAACGATGACGGCGCCGACGGTTGGATTGGGATGGGTCAGCCCGACTCCTCGGCCCGCCAGCGCTAATGCGCGCGCCATCCAGGTTCTGTCTGATTCGTTGGCCGCTTCCGCTTTAGTCGAAGAGGGAGTTGACATAGGTCGCAGCGTCAAACGGCACCAGATCGTCCATCTGTTCACCTGTTCCCACAAACCGAATTGGCAAATTCAACTCGCGTGCGATGGCGACAACAATACCGCCTTTCGCGGTCCCGTCGAGCTTCGTCAAGACGATACCAGTGACGCCTGCGTGGCTCCAGAATTCGCGCGCTTGGTTCAGGCCATTCTGTCCAGTAGTTGCGTCGAGGACCAGAAGGACATCATGGGGTGCGCCAGTGATTATTTTCGATGCCGTGCGCTTCATCTTTTCCAGCTCGGCCATCAGATTCGATTTTGTGTGCAGACGGCCGGCCGTGTCGACGATGACAACGTCGGCGGCGCGTGCCTTGGCTGCTGAGAGCGCATCGAAAATCACAGCCGAAGGGTCCGCTCCTGATTTCTGTTTCACGACCTCGACTCCAGATCGGCGGCCCCATACTTCAAGTTGCTCAATGGCCGCCGCTCGAAACGTATCTGCAGCGCACAAGACCACCGTTGCGCCTTCTTTTTTCAGTCGATTAGCGAGCTTGCCGATCGTCGTCGTCTTCCCTGTGCCGTTTACGCCGACTACGAAGAGCACGCGCGGACTGGTATCCACTTTGCCATTCGTTCCGGTCAGTGGGGCTTCCAGGATCTTCAGCACTTGTCTTTTGAGTTCGCGGCGCAGGGTGTCAGAGCCTTCGAGTTTGTGCTCGTTCACCTGCTCGCGTAGCGCGGCGAGTACTTCTTTGGTAGTACGAACGCCGATATCGCCGCTGAGCAGGGCCGATTCCAGCTCCCTCAGCAACTCCTGGTCGACGGGCCGGTCGCCCGTAAGGATTTGTTCAACGCGCGCGGAGAGCTCCGACCGCGTTTTCGTCACGGACTCCTTGAGGCGTTCGAGAAGCGTGGGTTCCGGTGGTCCAAAAAGGGTAATCATCTCTCGCCGCAACGATTCTACCAGACCGAATGTAACGCGTCCGCTAGCCCAAAATCCGGCCGAAGCCGATACAGGCGCAGATCAGCAAGGAGAAAAGTGCACACTGAGATGATCAATGCTCTGGTCGACCAGATTTGATAATGAATTCACATGCTCATAACAAACGAGGGCTAATTCTGACAGCTGGGTGAGCCAACACGCGCGGTCCCAGCGCCTTCACGGGGCTGCCCGGAGGTTGGAAACGCCGAGGAGGGATAACGGATATGCACGAGCTCGTGAAACGAGGGATGGCAATCGCGACGGCAGTGGCGCTGACGTTCTTGCCTGCGGCCCCTGCCTTCGCTCAGAACCCGGGGAGTACCCGTACTCCGATCCAGCACATTGTTGTGATCTTCCAGGAGAACATTTCGTTCGACCACTATTTTGGAACGTACCCGAACGCCACCAACCCGCCCAACGAACCTCCATTCTTCGCTAAGCCGGGCACACCAACCGTAAACGGCTATTCACCATTTCTACTCAACGCAAACCCCAATTCTCTGAATGCGGCCAATGCCCCAAACGGAACCGGTGCAGCAGTGAACCCTTTCCGTCTTGATCGCTCCGCAGCTGTTACCAATGACCAGAACCATGCCTACACGCCAGAGCAAGCTGCCGCTGATAATGGCCTGTTGGATCTCTTCCCGCTCCACGTCGGCAACGCGGGGCCACCGCCGAACGCGCCGCCCCAGGCCGACACTAAGGGCCTGACAATGGGCTACTACGACGGTAACACTGTCACGGCGTTCTGGAACTATGCCCAGGAGTTTGCCCTCAGCGACAATTCCTATGGTTCAACGTTTGGGCCGTCGACGGTGGGCTTACTGAACCTGGTGGCTGGACAGACCAACGGCGTGGCGACAATCATGAACGGAACAGGAAGTGAGACGCCCGATGGCAGTGGCGGGCTGACGGTGATCGACGACCCCGACCCGTACGGTGACGCATGCGCGAATCCAGCACGAAACCAGGTGCAAATGGTCGGGCAGAACATTGGCGATCTCTTGAGCGCAGCCGGCGTAAGCTGGGGCTCGTTCATGGGCGGCTTTAATATCACAACCGCGACGAATTCCAACGGCACGGTGGGCTGCGGACGCACCTCCACCGGTCTGGCTGGGAACACAAACGACTACATTCCGCATCACGCCATGTTCCAGTACCACGCAGGAACCACAAATCCCACCCACGCGCGTCCGGCGTCCATTGCGGAGATCGGGAACAAAGGAGCTGCAAATCACGAATACGATCTGCAGGACTTCTATGCTGCTGTGTCGGCAGGGAACTTTCCCGCAGTGAACTTCCTGAAGGCAATCGCCATTCAGGACGGGCATGCGGGCTACTCTGACCCACTGGATGAGCAGCAGTTCGTGGTTACGGTAGTGAACTTCCTGCAGCACACTCCCTATTGGCGGAACACGGCCGTGGTGGTTGCGTATGACGACTCGGACGGCTGGTATGACCACCAGATGGGTCCGATCGTGAATCAGTCAGCGAGCCCGGCCGATGCACTGACGGGTCCTGGAGCGTGTGGGAACGGCATCAATGCACTGCCCGGGGCCAATCCGGCCACCACTCCCAATGCTCAGGGTCGTTGCGGCTACGGTCCACGGTTGCCCATGCTCGTTATTTCTCCGTGGGCCAAATCGAACTTTGTGGACCATCGCGTTACGGACCAGAGTTCGATCATCCACTTTATCGAGGACAACTGGCTCGGTGGCCAGCGGCTCGGACCGGGCTCGTTCGACGCCCAGTCCAACTCGATTGACGGCATGTTCGACTTTAATCATTTCCTCCCGCCCAATGGCTACCTGATTCTCGACCCGAACTCGGGAGAGCCGGTGCCCTTCGTCTTTCCCGGTTGGTAGCGCGGAGTGAATCTCAAAAAGTGATACAGTACTGGCGAGAGGCGCGTGGTTTGGGCTACGCGCTTCTCGTTTTAGCATGAAGAAGTCCTCGGAAAAGAATGACAAGCCGATTTCGCCACCTCAGCCGGAGGGCCTTCCTTCGCGAATCGGCGCTCTTGACGGCGGGTTTGGCTTCAGGTGTCGGGGGAACCCGGCAGAATCCCCACAGAACGGGCATCGTAACGCGGCCTCTTCTGGATGTGACCTCACTTGAAAAATTTGTCGACCCATTGCCGATTCCGTCTGTGATCGGGCCGAGCGGACGAAAACCGCACCCAGAGCACCCCTCGTCTTCGATCCCGTACTATCGAGTGCCTCTGCGCGCGATGACAGCCAAGATTCACCGCGACGTCCAGCCAACGAACGTTTGGACATACGGGCGCAGCGTTCCCGGGCCAACATTTGAGGTACGTCGAGGCGAACCGGCGCTGGTTGAATGGTCAAACGAATTGCCCGCGGCACATTTTCTTCCGATAGATACAAACGTTCATGGCGCGGAAGCGAGTCAGCCGGCAGTGCGCGTGGTTACGCACCTGCACGGTGGACGCGTGCCTGCGAAGAGTGACGGCTATCCTGAAGATTGGCGCCCGACGGGGAAATCGGTTACCTACTTTTATCCTAACGACCAGGAGGCCGCTCATCTTTGGTATCACGACCACGCGCTCGGCATCACGCGTCTCAACATCTATGCCGGCTTGTTCGGCAATTATTTTCTACGGGATGACTTCGAAGACGGTCTGAACCTCCCTAAAGGGCCATACGAAATTCCCCTGACGCTATGCGACCGCTTTTTCGACCGCGAAGGACAGCTCTACTATCCTGTGTCGCCTGACCCAAAATCGCCGTGGGTGCCGGAGGTTTTTGGCCAGTCCATTCTTGTGAACGGAAAGCTGTTCCCATATGTAGAGGTGCGGCCGCGCAAGTATCGATTCCGGTTGCTGAATGCAGCCAACGGCAGATTTTTCCACTTGGCATTGTCGAATGGGCAGACGCTTCACCAAATCGGTACCGATCTGGGACTTTTGCCCGCGCCGGTGGAGCTGAAAACCTTGGCAATCGCGCCAGCCGAACGCGCAGACGTCATTGTCGACTTCGCAGATCATGCAGACGAACGGATTGTTCTTACAAATGACATTTCTCCCGTTATGCAGTTTCGTGTGGCGAAGACTGGTGCGCCCGACACGAATTCATTGCCTTCGACGTTGCGGACGCTCACGAGCATTGCGGAGTCTGACGCGGTAAATACGCGGATACTGACCTTAGGCGAAAAAGACGACCGGAACACGAATCCGCTGATGATGCTCCTAAATAATGCGCGGTGGCACGATCCTGTTACAGAGAATCCGAAGCTGAACTCGGTGGAAATTTGGAGTTTCCTGAATTTCACCGACGATTCGCATCCCATCCATTTGCATATGGTCAGGTTCCAACTGTTGGACCGCCGCCAGTTCGTTCCGGAGTATTACTATCGCGGTGGGAAAATCGTTTACATCAACGCGCCCGTGCCGCCGACCCCCAACGAAGCCGGCTGGAAAGACACGATTCCCGCGCACTCGGGAATGGTCACACGAATCATCGTGAAGTTCGACGGTTTTACCGGCCGCTACGTTTGGCACTGCCACTTACTGGAGCACGAAGATAACGAAATGATGCGGCCGTTCGACATTGTCGCCCCGTAAACAAACCGCCTGTGTTACTCGGTTCTATCGTCGATTACGTAGTCTTGTTTGTAATTGTGGAAATAGTGTCAGACTTCCACGAGAGTCGCACTGAGGCGCAGGCGACCAGCCTTGACCGCATTTTCGAGGGCCGCCACAACTTTCTCATCGAATTTCACTATGGCAAGCGACCGAATGCGCTGCATGGCGTATTCGAGATCCATGGCCGACTGGTAAGGCCGATTGGTGGTGATGGCGTCGAGAGTGTCGGCAACAGCGATGATTCGTGCCATGAGTGGGATCTGGTCGCCGGCGAGCCCATAGGGATAGCCACCGCCGTCCATCCGTTCATGATGGAGTTCGATCCCTGGGAGGACGTCACGCAACTGCGCCACAGGCCGCATGATGTTAGCGCCTTTAACGGTATGCTGCTTCATCAAATCGAACTCTTCGTCGGTAAGTTTGCCGGGCTTTTTCAACACCCGGTCTTCGACACCGATCTTGCCTACATCGTGCAGGAGCGCCGATATGCGCAGGCGGTCGAGGTCCTCGGTGCTCAAGTCCATGCCTTCGCCGATGATCATCGAATATTTCGCCACGCGGCCCGAGTGACCGCGCGTATATGGATCCTTTTCGTCAATCGCAGCCGCGAGCATGCGGATCGACCCGAGGAATAGATCGCGGTTTTCAACCGCTGCTTTCTTGAGTTTTTCAACGTATTCCTCGATGTCGCCCGCCATGTGGTTGAAGGTTTCGGCGAGCTCGCTTATCTCCGCGGCTCCTTCCACGGCCACGCGCTCGTGGAATTCTGCGCGTGAGATCGCACGAACCGATTCCACAAGTCCGCGAATCGGCCGCGTAATCCCCAGCGCGAAGAGATAACCGAACGTCAGCGCCACGATAGTGACGCCGACCACGAAGCTGAGAGCCTGCGCCCGCATTTCATGTACGCCCGCATCGATACGAGCGTCATCCAGGCTGCGCTGCGCGACGACAGCCCATCGCAGCTCGGGAACGGTGCTGTAGGTTCCGATCATTTCCACGCTGTTCTTCGAGTCTTTCTCTTCCATGGAAAAATGAATGGTTTGCGTGGCGCGCAAGAGCGCCGGCAATTCCTTGAATTGCTTCACCAGCGGCGAAACGGATGTAATGTCACGCCCAGGGACGAATTCCTGCGAATCGGGGTACGCTACCACGCGCCCGTGCGCATCGACGATGAATACCGTCCGGTGCCGCACGCTCACTTCGCGCAGCCGAGCTTGCAGCCGATCGAGTGACACTACGGCCGCGAACATGCCGTTGAACTGACCTTCCGACAGAAGCGGAACGGACATCACCAGCGCAGCCTGGTTATCGCGGCCGACAGCGAACGGCTCACTGGTCGATTCCAAATCTTGGAAACTTGCCTGAAAGGCGCGCTTCAGCGCCGCATCGACGAAAGGGTCCTGGTCAGCGCTGAAGCTGCCGGCGGACTGACCTTTTGCCTGCTTATTTACGGCCGTGACATACAGAATGTCGGGATCGCTCTCGGCGAATTGCTGCAGCAGGCGGGACAGCTCCGGTGCGTGGGCTGGATCATCCACGTCGCGGATCCAGCCCGTCAGAGTCAGCACTTGTCTTTGCGTCACGAGTTGCTCGCGCACGCCTTGTTGGAACTGCAAGGTTTCGCTGGCCAGCGAACGCGTGGTTTCGTTCTGCTGGACTTGTTCTGTGTCCTGAAGTTTCTCCTCACTGAGGTGTAGGACTTGCCGGTGATACAACCATAGAGGCGTGACGCTAACCAGCAAGAGCGCTCCCAGCACAATCCAGAGGATTCGCATGCGGCGGGTTGTAAAGCGTCTGAGGGCTTGAGTGAGCACGGCTTCGCCTACCCAAAAATGCTATCGAACGCGGGTGCGCTTATACAACGGGACGAAGGTACTGGCTTGGCGGATAAGCTACTGGCCTATTGGCACTTAAGAACCGTCGAATCGCTTGGTGACGCAAACCGCTATTCAGCGGTCGAATTTCAGCCGGTTCTCAGTGCCAGCCACTAGGCGTTCGATATTGTGGCGGTGTTTTACGATGACGAGAATCGAAATTAGAATTGTGCCGACAGTTACAAACGGAGTTGGCGCGTGGCCCGGCGCATAGAAAATGTACATGAGAATCGGAAGAGCAACCGAAGCGGCGATCGAACCCAAGGAGGAGTATCTCCAAAACAAGACTATTACAACCCAAAGGATCGCAGCAACGCCGACGGCCTCTGGGCAGATCGGCAGAAGCGCGCCAAGTCCGGTAGCAACGCCTTTGCCGCCCTTGAATTTTAACCACAGGGGAAAGATGTGCCCAATCACGGCAGCGAGTGCCGCAGCCATCATCCAGCGAACGTCGCCATGCGTCCAGTGGTCAGCAATCCAGACAGCGGCGTAGCCTTTCGCCGCATCGAGCACTAGCGTGAGTAGGCCCGCCACCGCCCCGGCACTGCGTGCCACGTTGGCCGCACCAATATTTCCACTCCCGGACTGGCGAATATCGGAGCCGCGCATTTTCACGATCAGGAACCCGAATGGAATCGATCCCAGCAAATAAGCCATCACGAGGATGAGCCACTCGGCTTTCAACGCGATTCCTTGATAAAAACAAAGCTCGCCAGCTTTTTATATACTGCGCCAGTGGGTTTCGTCGTGCTTTCGAAGAGATGAAATTCACGTTCCGCTGCAGAGCCGAATTCTCGAGAACGCCACTCATCGGCGGATCGAACGAGTCCCTCGGTGCGGCTTGGGGCATTGAGCCTCGCAAGCGTGAGATGAGGCGAAAATCGGCGCGATTCGCTATCGATTCCAAGCGGTTCCAGCACAGATTCAATATCTGCCGCAAGCTGCGCTAGATTTGGCGACGCCTCTATGCCGCACCACACCACGCGCGGGCGCCGGCCGTCGGGAAAGAATCCGACGCCGGAAAAACACATTTCAACGGGACCGGCGCAATGAACGCTGGCCAGCGCGCCCTGAATTGCCTCGAGCTTGGCTGGTTCCTGGTGGCCGATGAATTTCAGTGTGATGTGCATCCCCTCTGGCCGCACCCACCGCGCATCAGCGCCTTTTGGTTTTAGTGTCGCGATCAATCCCCGCATTTCCTCGCGCACATCTTCGCGAAGCTCAAAGGCGACAAAGAGGCGCACTAAATCATCCTCTGGCGTGCGCCGAGAGCGGAAAATGTCGCCGAACCATATCCAGCGCTGTTTGCGTCGCGTACTGGCGAATGCGCTCGCGATCGCCCGGGAAGCGAAAAGCTTTCTCGCGTGGGCCATGCTCGTTGGCAATGCCGATATGCACGAGGCCGACAGGCTTCTCCGGCGTGCCCCCGCTTGGTCCGGCGATGCCTGTGATTCCTACGCCAAGACTGGCGCCTGTGCGCGTTCGGATGCCCTCGGCTAGCGCAAGCGCGACCTCGGAACTGACGGCCCCCTTCACTTCGATCATCTCCTTTGGGACACCCACCAGCGATGTCTTGAGCTCGTTGCTATAGCAAACCACGCCGCCGAGAAAGTAGCTCGAGCTTCCCGGGACGTTTGTGAGCCGCTCAGCCAGCATGCCGCCCGTACAGCTTTCGGCGACGGCGATCGTTGCGCGATTTTCCGTAAGAACGCGAGCAACCACCTCCTCGAGCGTTTCGCCCTTCGTCGAAAAAAGATTCTCGCCGAGAGCGAGCGCCATGCGGTTAACAATTTCGTCCAGGAGCTCCTCCGCCCTGGCGGCATCCGTCGACCACGTGCGCGGGTGAAGCTGAATTCCCATCGGCGAAGCCAAAATTGTCGTTTCAGTATCAGGATAAACTGCGTACAGCGGAGACACGCGCTGCTCCACTTCAGACTCCGCGAGCCCAGTAATGCGGAGATCGCGCGTGAAGAGACGCTCCCTGTGGTTCATCCGCGCGAGACGCGGGCCGACCTCCGCTTCAAATAAGGCGCGAAGCTCCGCGGGTACGCCTGGCAGCAGCACGACGATACGACCATTCGTCTCGAGCCACAAGCCCGGTGCGGTCCCGCGCGGATTCGGCAGAATGGTCGCTCCTTCGGGCACCATTGCCTGGCGCTCGTTGATTTGCGGCATCGCGCGCCCGAACCTTCGGAATCGCTCTTGAATGTGGCGCATGACGCTGTCGTCTTTGTGCAGCTTGCGCCCGAGCAACTCGGCCACCACGTCGCGAGTGCGGTCGTCGTCAGTGGGGCCCAGCCCGCCACAGGCGACGATGAGTTCCGCTCGGTCAATCGCGTGGCGGAATGCCGACCTCATCTCGTCTGGCGAATCCCCGACGACGGCCTTGTGTATGACGCGAATACCCACCTGATTGAGCTGGCCCGTGAGGAACAGGGAATTGGTATCCAGGCGATACGGCGTGAGTAGTTCGGAACCAACTGCGACGATTTCTGCTTTCATCTCTATGGGACTGCATGAAATGCGGCTTGCCTGGTGCCAAGTGCGACGAAAGTGTTTTACCCGATGCCCGACAGGGCCGCAAGGGAGCGCCTGATGCGAACAGCGAGTTTAGGCGCTGAGAGGCAGGCCCTCGACGTCCCAATCAAGGCTGTAAAGCGCGTTATTGGTGGCGATCATGGCTCGATGCGTAGGCAGAAGCGCAAGACCAACGATATTGCTTCCGCCGAGCACGAGCTCGGGTTCGGCTCTCGGCGTCAGCCGAACAATCCCGCGCTTGCCGCTGAGCGAGGCCGCAACATAAAGATTGCCACGCCGGTCGAACGCCAAACCTTGAGGTCGGCCGAGCCCTTTGAAAAATACGCTCACCTCGCCGGCAGGCGAAATACGATAGACGCGGTCGTAGCTCGAGGTTGTCGGACCTGTGACGAATAGCTCGTCCGCGGGACTGAACGCCAGATGATACGCGGCGACGGACGGCTCGAGAGTGGCAAACACGAAAATCTCGCGGTTGGCGCCGATCTTGAAAATTGTGCCGCTGCGGTCGCCGACGTACAGGTTTCCCGCTTTGTCGAACGCGACGCCAGTGGCGATTCCCATGCCCTCAATCCACTGTGTCGCCCGGCCATCGGGCGAGACGCGATGAATCGTGCCGTCATTTCGACAGGAGACGAAGAGATTGCCGCTTCTATCGAGGGTGAGGCCCGTGGGATTCACTAGCTCGGTGATGAAAGGCTTAATGGCGTGATTGGCTGTGATCTTGTAAAGCGAAACAGGTACTTTTTGGCCGCGCTGGCCGCTGAACGTTACGTAAACGTTCCCGTTGCTGTCGACCGCCGGATTCGCCACGGGGTGCAGATTGTCGGCAAGCTGGACGCCGAGCGCAATGGGGAACGGGGCGCTTTCCACGCTGCCCATCCGTACGCGAACTGCGCCTCCAGCCGCGCCTTCGGGAACCCGAGCAATCAGGAAATTATCGGCAGCCATCACCAGGCTGCCCTCGGCCGACCCGAAATGCACTTGCGGGCGCGAATGGTTTCGCGCGCTGAATCCGGTTCCTTTAATGGAGATTTCGCCACCCGGCAGGGCCGCCGCTGGCTTCACGCTTTCGATTCTGGGTGTGCCGTTCATGAAAGGAAAAAGTTCAAAATCGATCCTTACAGTCGCAGGTTACGTTTGAAACTAAGAACACTCGATTACAAACGGAGTTCATAGTCCCGCGAGGCGCGCGAGCCACAAACCCATTCCAGCGTAAACGCCGGCAATCCAATCGTCTGCCATGATGCCCCATCCGCCCGGGAGCGATTCTGCCCGTCTCGCTGGAAACGGCTTCCAAATATCGAATGCCCGAAAAAGTATAAAACCCACCAACAAATATTTCCAGTTGGCTGCGGAGAAGGCGGCGAGAAACGTGATCATCTGGCCTGAAATCTCGTCGATAACGACGAACTGCGGATCCTTTATTTTTGTGTCGCGCGCGACCACGTCTGCCGCCCAAAGCCCAAAACCCGAGATTGCAGCTGTGACTGACAGCACCAGGAAGAACAACGGGCCCGCAGTGGTCCCGCCGCGCGCATAGTAAAGAGTGACGGATGAAAGGCCATTGTCGCGAAGCAAAAGCCAATAAATCAGTGCGCCCTCGAGTGAGCCCCACGTCCCCGGCGCGAAAGGTACATAGCCAATGCCCCCCCCGGTTGCGATCAGCCGTGCAATGAAAGGCGGGCGAACGGGCGCGGTGGCAGTCGGCTCAGAGATCGCGCTCATCCGTGTTTGGGTCCAGATTCTCCGGCGTCGATTCGTCGATTACCGGTTGGCTAATTTTGTATTTTTCACTCGACCAGTTGCCTAGATCCATCAATCGGCAGCGTTCGCTGCAAAAAGGGAAATCAGATGAGTTCTTAGAATCAGTCGGCTTGCGGCAGATAGGGCACCGGTAGTTCATATCCACAGAATACCGCAAAGATTCTGCTCCGCAACGTATGCGACTTTGATGGAGACTGAGCCGGGCGGATTCGGCCTTATCTAAGAATAGGCAAGAGATTGTGCGCCATTGGGATGCTTGCGGCCGCTGCCAGAGACACACTCGGAGCGTCGAATTCCACGGCGCGGCCGATCAAATCATATTCTTTCGACTCTATGATTTCGATGGTTGCCAGCGAGCCCACCGGCGGCAACTCCGCCGCGTCGTTCACGCCTTCGAATTCCGTGACATAGACCTTCCCGTCGATTTCAGGCGCCATTCCTGCCAGCCGCGCCTCCCAAATCAGGTCCGTTTCTTTCGATGGCCCTTCGAGCATGGCCATAACGCGCGTTCCCAAACGCCTGCGGAGCTTGCGGGCCGAAATCTTCTTCTGAATCGACATTAACGTGTCGCGCCGCCGCGCGATCGTCTCGGCGTTCACTTTGTTTTTGTGCCCAAAACTCTTAGCCGCGTCCTCATCTGAATAGGTGAAGACGCCCATCCAATCGAATTCCGCGGCGCGAACGAAATCGCACAACTCGCGAAAGTCCTTTTCCGTTTCGCCGGGGAAACCGACGATGAACGAAGTGCGAATCGAAACGCCGGGGATCGTTCGCCGCGCGCGTTCGAGCAGTTTGAGAAACGCATCGCCATTCGACCCGCGCTTCATGCGCGCCAAAACCGTGCGACTCGCGTGCTGAAGGGGCACGTCGAGGTACTTCGCGAGACGAGGATAGGCAGCGATTGTTTCCAGCAAGCGCGGCGTGATTCGATTCGGATAGCAATAAAGAAACCGGATCCAGTGCAAGTCTTCGATTTCAGCCAGCCGCTCGAGCAGGGTCGCCAGTCCATCGCGCAAGCCCAGGTCTTCGCCGTAGAACGTGGTGTCCTGGCCGATCAGCGAAATTTCGCGCACGCCTGCGGCCGCAAGATTTTCGGCCTCGCGCACCACAGATCCGAACCGGCGGCTCCGGAATTTTCCGCGGAGCTGCGGAATCACGCAAAAGGTACACGGATGATCGCAGCCTTCGTTGATCTTGATGTAAGCGGTGTGACGAGGCGTGGCCAGTATGCGCGGCGTAAGGTCATGGTAGAGGTAGGTAGGCAATTCGCCCGCTGCCGCCGGATTCGCTCCTGTGCTGAGTTCGCCCGCGCAGGCGTCCACGATTTTGTCGATCTCGCCCGTGCCGATTACCGCATCAACTTCCGGAATCTGCTCGCGAATTTCGTTTCGATAGCGTTCCACCATGCAGCCCGCAACAATCAACTTCTGCGCTCGCCCAAACCTTTTGTACTCCGCCATTTCCAGGATCGACTGCACCGATTCCTGCTGCGCGGGCGCGATAAAACTGCACGTGTTCACAACGAGGACGTCGGCATCGCTCGCTCGCGGAGTAATCTCATAGCCTGCACGCGCAAGCGTGCCCATCATCACCTCGCTATCGACGAGGTTCTTCGGGCATCCGAGACTAACGAATCCAACTTTCGGCATCTCAGCGCGTTTCCTCAGTGGTCCGCAAACCACTAATTCTAGCATGATGCGTCGCGGTGGCAGTTCATCGCGGCGCGGGAAGTCGCGTGCTGAGCTTCTCTCGAATCGAACGCAGCAGCGCTGACATTTGATCCGCGCGAGCGGGGCTCTCGCCGAAGCGCGCGGACTGGTACATCTGCGTAAATTGCGAGACGGGCGCCGCGATTTCCGACGCCGCAATCGTCGCCGCAAACTCCAGCGCCGTCTGCGAGGCGGATTTCTTCCATCCGCGCTTTTCCAGCAGCCGCAACATTTCGCGATACTCCAGCGTCGCCAGCGAAGCCGTTAAATTACCGCCTCCACGGGCTCGCAAGCTCCAGCGCGTGACTACGTACGCAATGATCGAGCGTCCGCGCAAATACAAAAGTAACGCGACCAGCAATGCCAGAATCGACGGCAGAAAATAGGGTGACGCTTCGATTCTCCGGTCCAGAGCAAATAGAACATTCATGGCGCGCTGTTGCTCGACGCGATAGTAGGCTCGCGCCCGCGCACTCCAATCTCGCGATGAATGCTGCAGGCCCTGAGCCAGAGAAATTTGGTGGGTGAAGTCATAATTCACCACCCATTCGCTCCACGCGAACTGAAACCAATCCCAATAAAGAGCCAGTCGCTCGACGAGGCCGCCGCGGTTTCGGTCGTTGGTGGCGGGCGTGGGGTCAAACGTCAACCAGCCGTAGGAGGGGAAGTAGACCTCGACCCAGGTGTGCGCGTCGCTTTCGCGAACAATATAATCGCCCCCCAGATCGTTGTATTCGCCCGGCAGGAAACCGGTCACATAGCGCGACGGGACCCCCTCTGCCCGCAGCATCACCGTCATCGCCGCGGCAAAATATTCGCAGTGTCCCGCGCGCCGCACGAAAAGGAACTGTGCCAGCGGGTCGCCGGTCTGCGGCCCAGTCAGATCAAGCGTATATGCGTATCGAGTCTTCAAGTAGGTCTCGATGCTCGCGGCCTTATCGTATTCGTTGTGCGCCTTCGCCGTGATCTCATCCGCCAGCTTCCGGACGCGCGGATCAATCGTGGGAAGCTGCAGATAGATCTCGCGAATCACCTTGGGATAAACCCCCTCAAGCCTGCGCAATTGCGCAGGGGGAATCTTCGGCAAATTGGACGTGGCTTCGTATCGCACCTTCGCGTAATTGTGCACAGGATTGAAGATGGACCCCGTCCGGTCGACGAACAGAAAGCCATTTCGCCGCCGTGGTCCAGGCCGGTCGGCTTCGCCACCGAATCGGCCCCGCAAATTCTCCGGATTCGCCGCCACGAAGATCGCATCGGTCGCGATCGGCTCCATCAACACCGTGTAATGCAGCGGATGATATTGCGCTGGCAGAAATGGTTGAATTGTCAGCGACTCCAGAGAATAGCCACCCATGTCGTCGGACTGAACGACGGTTTGATTCCCCGGGGGCGTGAACCATCGCTTGCCATCGAAATCGGTGAGAACGATTCCACGCCAGTGGACATCGACCGCCGCAGCCGCATCTCCGTCAACCCGTATCCGCATCACCACCGAAGTGTTCCTTTTGATTCTGCCGATTTCGCCGAGTGACACATCGTCGCTGAAGCCGGTGAGCGGGCTTGGCTGCAGGTTCAGTGCTGCGAGGTAACCGGTGGTGAATCGAGGAATTAAAAAGAAAAGGACGCCTCCGATCGCAAGCGCTCCTACCGCGACTAAAACCGAAGTCAAGCCAAGCGCGCGGTTGAGCTGCAACGCCAACTGCGAACCCGGCTCGAGCGGCGGCGAAACTGCGCCTGCTGCGCTCCGGCGTATTTCGAGCGCCACAAAAGTGGACACGGCCAGCACCAGGAAAATCGCCAGCGCAATAAGGAAGCCCGTCTCGACGGTCAGGATTGCCGATGCGAGCATCGCCGTTACTGCAAGTACTGCAAGAAAAGCGTAATCGCGGCTTCTCGAAGCCGAATACAGCCTTACCAATGTTGCGAACAGCAACAGGTGAATCGCGGCTAGCAGAGCGGCGTACAGAGTGGGATTCGGAGCGCCCTCCGCTAGACCGCGTGAAAAAATCCAAAGGTCAGCGGGGAAGATCAGAAAATACGCCAGCACGAGCCACGTGGCCATCCGCTGTGAAATCTCCGGACCGCGTCCGCGCCAGATTCGAGTTCCTTTGTATGCCAACGCGGTCGACGTAATAGCGACGGAAACAAAATCTAGCTTTCCCGTGGAAATTATCGAAAGTAACCCCGTCGAGACGAGCAGGAACAGCGAGATCTCGAAGTACCGTTGAATCGCCGTTGCCGGCGGCATTGTGGCGCGCGCGGAGGAAGCCATGGCCCTGATTTTATGCTAGCACCTGCGCACAGCGGCCGCTTGAGCCGGTCGCGTATGCGCCACCGTTTACTTAGACGCCGCCAATTGACTAAGGTGATTTGCCGCGGCTCTGGCGATTTTGCGAGTCGCGCTGGAGACGGGAAGTTTCTCCAGCTGGTCGAGTTTGAGAATTCGAGTCCGCGGCGTGCGTGGAAGCTTGCTGACATCGGCCAGAAATGGCAGCAGCGCAATATTGCGGAACGTGACGCAGTGGTGCGCAGCTGGCAGCGCGTGAAGTGACCTGTCGCTGGTGCAGTCAATGCCGAGGATCGCGCGGAGATGCTCGCCGAGTTCGCGCTCGGCGTTGCGTGAAACGGCCACCGCCGGGAATTGCCACATCCGTGAGAAAAGCACATGATCGTGCGCGCCGGGATCGCGCATCAGCAGCGTTTGCCCCAGGGGATCGCGCAAAATCGCAGCGGCGATTTTGATTCGCGCAACATCGGGCTTGCGCCGCGGCGCGGGAATTTCCCCCGTCAGCTCTAACGCTCGTGCCTGGCAGAATCGCCCAACTGGGCAATCCGCGCACCTCGGCGATCGTGGCGTGCAAATCGTCTCGCCCAGCTCCATCAGAGCCTGATTCCAGTCGCCCGCAGCCTTTCGATCGAGAATTTGCTGCGCGATCTTGACCAGTTGCTCCCATCGGCCGCCCGAACGTAAATCGCCTTGAACGGCGCCAAGGCGAGCCAGAACGCGCGCGACGTTTCCGTCGAGCACCGCAAGCGGCGCGGCGTACGCTATGCTCAGAACCGCAGCCGCCGTGTAGCGGCCGATCCCCGGCAGCGCCAACGCCGCATTTGTGTCCCGTGGGAACTTGCTGCTGTGTCGAACGACCATTTCTTTCGCGGCACGATGCAGGTTGCGCGCGCGGCTGTAATAGCCGAGGCCAGACCAGAATTTGAGCACCTCTTCTTGCCTCGCCTCGGCGAGCGCCTTTACATCCGGAAAGCGCGACAAGAATCTCTCGTAGTACGGCAACACAGCAGCAATGCGCGTCTGCTGCAGCATGATTTCAGCCACCCAGACGCGATAAGCATCTCGGCTTTCTCGCCAGGGAAACGCGCGACGATGCGCCCTGAACCAGGCTAGCAGCCGCTTCTGAAAATTCGCCAGCGATCGGGCGAAACGAGGAGGGAATTGCGGCACGCGTCGCATCGGCGGCCCTATTCTCGCATGAAAGTGACGGGGCGCCGCCGCTATCGGCTCATAGCCGGTCGATGAAAAATATATACGACGAAGACCACAGTGCGGTGGGAATCGTTCTCTGTGCGCGGCGCGTGAAAACGATCTTGAAAACGTCCGGGTACGCGGCAAATTCGTCCAGGAATGCGCCACCGGATGCCGTCCTGTTCGGTTCGATTTGTGCCAGGGACTGCAGTGCGTCGTAAATGATTTCGCTCGCCGGCGCCATCGGCGTTGAGAACTGGTCCGTGCGAAATTGAATCACCGAATTCGATTCGTGAAAGTGCCAGCCGATCGAAGCTGTCAGCGAAACGGCCCGCTCGAATCGCTCCATGTGCTCCTTCACCGCTTCCTGGCCTGAACCCTCGGGCTGTCCGATGAATGGGTCCAGTACCAGCATCACCCGGCGCTCATCCTCTCTTGCGAATTCGCGAACCATCAGTTGCCCTGTCTTAGCGGACGTTTTCCAGTCCACGAACCGAGCACTGTCCGTGGGCAGATATTTTCGCAGCGAGTGCAATTCGTTTCCGCGTCCCCGAAAATAAGTGGCCATTTCGCCTGTCAGCAGCGGCAGCACTTCGCAAAGCTGGTCGGCAGGCTCGATGCGCGGGTATACGACAATCTGGATATCAGAATCGACCTTCCGGGTCTTCTCGAAGAACCCGAAAGGAAATCGCGTCCGGATTCCGAACGCGTCTTGCCGGTAGACGCCGCGATGTGCAAACCGCAACTCCACTTTCTGCCGCGCAGCGCTAAGGCGGGGGATGTAAGGAAAGAAGACTGGCGTGGAAAGAATTTGCGCCTCGTCTTTTTTGTTTTCGCCTGCCACCCGCAGTGAAAAGGACGGCCAGAGCTGCTTTTCGTTGCGCAGCTCGACCTCCGCCAGCACTGGCTGCTCCGCAAAGATATGTTCCGGCATGTCGAATTTCAGATCGACGCCGCTCAGCACGATTCGAGAAAGGATGCCCGAAATCAGAATCCCGGCAAGCGAACAGGCGAGAATCATGAACAGAAGGTTGTTGCCGGTGTTCACAGCGGCAAGGATCAGGATGAAGATCGCTGCGAGATAGATCACGCCGTCACGCGTCAGGCGATAGTCCACCTGATATGCGAGCCAGCGCAAACTAGTGCGCCTTGCCAGCGCCGGCACGATCGCGATTGCGACCCACCCGGCAAGGCCCAGCGCGATAGCCGTTGTGGTTCCGGCGAGCCAGATTCGGCCTTGCTGTGCGGCGGCGGCGGAAAAAAGTGCAATCACCAGGGCAACGGACAGCACTGTCATCGCTATGCCAAAATTCCGCCAGCCAGGGCGGTCCCGGTGATGCCACATTCGCGCGATCAGGTTTTGAGTTGCCATGATTGACCTGCTTGCCGCGACTTCCGCAGTCCGCGCCTACATCGGCACGTGGGTCGTTTCGAGAATCTCGCGCAGGATGGCTTCCGCCTGCTGTGATTTCTTTTGCGTGGAAACGTAGCGCGAGCTCACCACCACGCGATGCGCGAAGACGGGAACGATTAGCTGCTTGAAGTCGTCCGGCAGACAATAGTCGCGCCCTTCGAGAAATGCCCGCGCCTGTGCCGCGCGGTTCAGCATCACCGCGCCTCGCGGACTTACTCCCAGGTTCAATTGTTCCGTGGTCCGCGTGCGTTCCACAATTTCCAGCGCGTAATCGAGGAGGCTGTCATCCACCTTGACCTTTCGCACCTCTTCCTGCATGGCGGTTACCTCGGCGGTGTCCATCGTCGCCGCGATTTTCTCTGCGGCGTGGCCCGACCCGTTGCGAAGGATTTCCTTTTCGCTGTCGCGGGCCGGATAGCCCATGCGGATGCGCATCAGAAATCGGTCGAGCTGAGATTCGGGCAAAGGGTACGTCCCGTGGTGTTCGATTGGATTTTGCGTCGCAAGAACCATGAAGGGCTTTGGGAGTTCGTGGGTTCGGTTGTCCACCGTGATTTGCGATTCGTTCATCGCTTCCAGCAACGCCGACTGCGTTTTCGGCGTCGTGCGATTGATTTCGTCCGCGACGATGATGTTGGCGAAAATCGGCCCGGGTTTGAATTCGAATTCCTGCCTGGCGGGATTGTAGACGCTTACGCCGATCACGTCGGTGGGTAGCATGTCTGACGTGAACTGAATTCGCTGAAACGAGCAGTGAAAGGATCTTGCGAGCGCGTGCGCCAGAGTCGTTTTCCCCACTCCGGGCACGTCTTCAATCAGCAGGTGCCCCCGCGCCAGCAACGTAGTAAGCGCCAGCTCGATGACGTCCTCTTTGCCCTTCACTACGTGCCCGATGGCTCTCTTCAGTTCCGCCAGCTGTGTGCCGTTCGCGCGTGTCGCGGTCTTCGTCGTGGTTTGCAATTCCTCAGCCCTTTTGTTACAAAACTTGGGACGACACATCCCGTTGCAATTGCGGTGCGTCGGCGTATCGCCGTGGGCGACTAGCTCAGTTGGTTAGAGCGTTCCCCTCACACGGGAGAGGTCCAAGGTTCAAGTCCTTGGTCGCCCACCATGCCCTCCTTCATTCTGCCACTTCCACTTTGACGCGTAATACGGCCTTTCGGACAGGTGTGCCCAAGAAGTGGATGGGATTTGCCGACCTAAAGAGCCCTGCGGGCGCCGAAGAAGAGGGCGGCAACGCCGAGGAGCAGGGTCGCGCCTTCGAGTTGAACCGAGACGCGATGCAGGCGGTCGAACTCGGCGCGAGCGGGATTGGGGCCAATGGCTGTGGCGGCAGAGTCAAGGGAATCCATCTGGGGGCGCAGGACGTTCATGCGCGGCCGGACACCGAATTCGGAGACGAGTGTCAGAGCGAGCATCAGGCCCACCAGAATCGCCGCAGGCTGAACCAAAACCTTCGCTGATTTCGCCAGCGCCACCGCCGAGATAAAATAAATGATCGCCGCTGCGATTCCGATGTAATGCAATCGCGTCAGCGAATAGCCCACGATGCTGCCAGCCTGTTCGCGGCTCGCGAGGATGCTGAAAACTCCCGGAGCCTCGACGAAACTGAGGAAAACGATTCCGCCGAGCCACATACCAAGCGCGAGGAATTGCAGGAAACGGGAAATGTTGCCCACGAACGAGACGATATCAGCTTTTGAGTGATCGCGAGAAGTATTTGAATCCGAGAACAAACCCAGCGGCAAACAGCACGCTTGGAATCAAGAGCTGCCTCAAAGACAAGTTGTGGACCATTGTTACCAGGTCCCAACCAACTTCGACGCCGTTCTCACTCTTCGGAATCGCACGAATCACGAGAAACATTAAAATCAACAGCCACGCAAACATACCTACAACGAGTGTTGCGATTCCCGTGCAGCAGCTACGTAAAATAAGTGTGAGCATGCCAACCCGTCGCCGGGGCAGCGCATCAGGAGTGGGAGAATTTTTCATAGGCTGTTAGGAACGGTTCGCGCGGCGACTCGCGCGGCGCGGCAGCTTCCGCGTGCGGTTCTTGGCGACTCGCGTTTTCTTGGCCTTCGGCCCCTTCTTGATTTTGCGGGCGTTCTTGCCGGCGAGTTCGACGGCACGCCACATGTACCAGCTCGCGATGGTGCGCCACGGCCGCCACCGTTCGCCGAATTTCAGCAGCTCCTTTGGCTTGGGGATGCGCCGCTTGCGATAGATGAGCGCGAAGCCCTTTTGCACGCCGTAATCATGAATCGGCAGCACGTCTGGCCTGCCGAGACGGAAAATCAAAAACATCTCCACAGTCCACGCGCCGATGCCGCGCACTGAAATCAGCCTCGCCACCAATTCCTCGTCCGAGAGTTTTTCGGCTTCGGCCAGCGTGGGCACAATTCCGTCAATCGTTTTCTGCGCCAGGTCTCGCACGGCGGCGATTTTGGCGTGCGATAGGCCGGCGGTCCGCAGCGTCAGAGTGCTCGCAGCGAGAATTTCCTGCGGAGCCGGACAAGACCCATTCGATCCCAGGGCCCTGATGCGCGAGAAAATCGTCGCCGCTGCCTTGCCGGAAATGCTCTGGTACGCGATGGCCTCGAGCAGCGATTCGTAAACGCTGTCGCATTCGTCCAGCTTGAACCGGAACTCACCGACTTGCTCGATCACGCCGGCAAGCTGCGGGTCCGCGCCCGAAAGAAATGCGTGAGCTCCGACGTGGTCGAAAGGTAGGGACATTGTAAAAGGCGGGGATTTTCGGCCCGCAGATAGTTCGCGGTCATTATAGAGGAACTAGGGCCCAATCACTCCTGCCGGGTGGGGAAGACGGGCTTTCCTGCCCGTTTGTTCTTACCGCTCGAGAATGCCTTTCAGGCTGCTCCACCCTTTCATGCGCGCCCTCGCGTCGGCCGGACTGGCATCCGGTGCCTCGCCCGAGCGCATAAACCCGTGCCCCGCACCTCCGTAGGTTTGTGACTCGTAGGTTTTCCCCGCCTCATTCATCGCGTCCATCGTATCGGGGACGGTCGCGGTAATGCGCGCGTCGTTGCCGCCGTAAAATCCAAATACCGGAGCGGTGATCCGTGCCATCGTATCCTTTGCCGGCGGAGGCCCATAGAAGACGACAGCCGCGTGCAGCCCGGCCCGATTTGTCGCAAATCGAAAACTCTGGCCTCCACCCCAGCAGAACCCCACCACAAAGAGTTTCCCATTCGCGGCGGGAAGCTTGATCCCATAGTCGGCGGCCGCGTTCAGGTCCGCAGTAATCTGGTCCGGATCGAGATGGCTGACGGCTTCCGTCGCTTTGCCCTCTGCAAAATCGGACGTCCGCCCGCCGTTCGGTCCCATTCCTGAAAGCAGGTCGGGTGCGACCGCGATGTACCCCGCCTCGGCGATTTCGTCGGCGACTTCCTGGGCCCAGTCCGTCAGACCGAAGATTTCGTGAATCACGAGCACGACGGGCCGCTTTTCTTTCGACTCCGGATAGACCACAAACGTCTCCACCGAGCGCGTGCCGTATTTCACCGTCACCCACTCGGAATGCCGCGGTGACTTCGACAATTTTGCGCGCGCCCAGTCCTGCGCTAGCGCGCCCTGGGCGTCCAGAAAAAGAAAAATCGCGGCCACGAAAAACGTGGCGAGGCGTTTCATAGGGCCTGCCTTTCTATCGGACTTTGCTGAGATACACCAATAGGACGAAGAGCCCCAAAATTCGGGTCCAGGACACCGCCAACGCCCCATCGAGTGCGCGAATGATATATGCGTGGCGTGTGGCTGGCAAGCTGCGAAATTTGCCTGCGAATACGTGTGCTAGTATCGAGGGCTTATGCAAACAGGAATTATCGGTCTGCCCCAGGTAGGCAAGACCAGCCTCTTTCGAATACTCACCCGCGCCCGCGTGGACGCGCGAAGCGCGCCCAATCAAGCGCATGTCGGCATCGCGCGAGTGCCGGACGCACGCGTGGCGAAACTCGCGGAGGTCTTCAAGCCCAAGAAAGTCACCTACGCAACCATCGAATACGTCGATATCGGCGGCCTGCAGAAGGACCGCGAGAAAAATTCGGCTTCGCTGGTGCCGCTCCGCGAAGCCGACGCGCTGGCCCATGTTGTCCGGCTCTTCGAAGATCCCTCCGTCCCACACGAAGGCGGTTCGCTGGACGCCATGCGCGACATCGAGGGCGTGGAAATCGAGTTGATGCTCTACGATCTCGAGCAGGCGGCGAAGCGAATCGAGCGCGTCGAGAAAGACCTGAAGAAAAAGAAGGACACGCAACTGGAGGCCGAGTTGCAGTTGCTGACGCGCTGCCGTCAGGCGCTCGAAGCGGAGAAACCGCTGCGCGAGCTGGAATTCAAGCCGGAAGAGCAGAAGATGCTGCATGGGTTTAAATTCCTCACGCAGAAGCCCATGATTTACGTCCTGAATCTCGGCGACGACGAAGCCACGGAGATCGACCGCGCTGTCGCGAAGCATCATCTGGAAAAGCTGGCGCTGAAGCCGCAGACGACGGTCGTCCCCTTCTGCGGAAAAATCGAGGCCGAACTCGCCGACTTGGACGATGCGGAGGCGGCAGAAATGATGCGCGCCTACGGCCTGGCTGAGTCGGGGCGCGATCGACTGATTCAGGCCAGCTATCGTCTGCTTGGCCTGATTTCTTTTCTTACCTGCGGTGAGCCCGAAGTGCGCGCCTGGACCATCGAGCGCGGCATGACTGCACAAAAGGCCGCTGGCGCGATTCACAGCGACATCGAGCGTGGTTTCATCAAGGCCGAAGTGGTGAATTGGGAAGACCTGCTCAACGCCGGTAGCTTTGCCGCGGCGCGGGAGCGCGCGCAGGTCCGCCTCGAAGGCAAAGAGTACATCGTTCAGGAAGGGGACGTGATTCTCTTCCGCCACTCGGGATAGGTCGTAGTTTAGGGGTCGGAGCTTGGCTCAGACATCCAGCTTCCGCAAGAAAATTGGGCCTAGGCCCCTGGGGGAATGTTCCTTTTCGTTGCGATGATGCCTTCAGCGAACGCAAATCTGATTGCGCTGGCCTTGCTCCTCGGCGTAACTGCTGCCGCAGCGAACCTTCTCGGAGGAACTCTCGTCGCGCACCGGCAATGGTCGCGCCATTACCTGAAATACTTCATCGCGCTCGGGGCCGGATTCATGCTTGCGACGGCGCTTCTCGAAATGATTCCCGAATCGCTGAAGCTCCGTTCCGATTCCGCCGGGCGCTTCGGAGGCGCGACTGGAGTCTTTGTCCTCGTGCTTGGCGGCTACTTGCTCGTTCACTTCTTCGAGCACACGCTTGCTCCGCATTTTCATTTTGGCGAAGAGACGCATCAGGACGAAATCTCCCACGCGCACGCCAGTTACGCGGCTCTGCTCGGTCTCGTCATTCACACGTTTTTCGACGGCGTCGCGATTGCCTCGGGGCTGCTCGTATCCGCCTGGCTCGGTGGAGTCATTTTTGTCGCCGTCTTCCTCCACAAGATTCCTGAAGGCTTCACGGTGGCATCGTTAATGCTCGCGAGCGGACAGAGCCGGCGCGCCGCCTTTGTTTCGTCCGCGATCTTAGGTGCCGCGACGCTGGCTGGTATGGCTCTCATGTTCGTGCTGCGCGGCACTCTCGCAGAAGCGCTGCCCCTGGCATCGGGGGTGACACTCTATGTCGCTGCTTCAGACCTTATTCCCGAGGTAAACCGCGAGCCCGGCATCGCAATGGCGCTCCTGGTCTTCCTCGGCGTCGCCATCATGCTGCTCTTCAAGTTACTGTTTCAGCTTTAGAGGGCGGCAAGTTAAGCCTTGTCAATGGCTTACGAGTCGACTCGAAAGTTGCCTCTGGTTGGCAATAGCCGATCCCACACAGCTTCTCCCCTGCAACTTTCTGAGTCTGAATGTGTTAGATACAATGTGGAGGCCATGACCAGGTCTGACGTCCAACTCATGCTGGACGTAAAGGCAGGGGACGATGAGTCCTTCAACCTGCTTTTGCGGCGGTATCGCACGCCACTGGTCAACTTCCTTTACCGTATGGTGCGAGACACAGCAACGGCGGAAGATCTGGCCCAGGAAGTCTTTCTCCGGGTCTACCGCGCCAGGAAAGAGTATTCTCCCAGCGCGAAGTTCACCACCTGGATGTTCCGTATTGCCACGAATCTGGCGCTGAACTCGATTCGCGACAACCGCCACAAGCAGATGGAAACGTCGATCGATGCGCCTAGAAACGACGAAGAAGATTCGGCGCCGCGGGAACTTCCGTCCCGCGAAATGAGAATTGATGAGCATATGGTCGAACGCGACCGCTCGCAATTCATTCGCAGTGCGATTACCTCGCTGCCAGAGAAGCAGCGAGTGGCAGTTTTGCTTCATAAGTACGAAGAAATGGATTACGGCGAAATCGCCAGAATTCTGGATTGCTCGGAAAGCGCGCTGAAATCCTTGTTGTTCCGCGCTTACGAGACCCTGCGGGTACAACTGGCACCCCTCGTGGCCCAGCCGGTGAGAACCAGCGCAGGGGAAGGAAGGCAGTCATGAAGTGTGAAGATGTTTCGAAAGAACTGATTGCGTATCTCGACCGTCGAGCCAATTCGGCCGAACGGCGAGACGTGGAGGAACACCTGGTTGCGTGCGAACCGTGTCGCACGCGTGCCGAGGAGTTCCGCAAGCTGTGGTCCGTGCTGGACGAGGTTCCGGTGACGGAGCCGTCGTTCGGCTTCGACGCGCGCTTGCGCCAGCGCATTGCGGCGGAGCCCAAACCCCGGTGGTTTGCGTGGCTCGTACCGCAGCCCAGGCTCGCGTTCGCAATGGCGCTGCTCGTGGCGCTGAGTGTGTGGATGGGCAGGCCGCGCGATAAAGCTGCGCAGAATTTGAGCGCGGATGAGCAGTTCCAGATGATCGAGCACCTTGGCGTGCTCGAAAATTACGATTTGCTCAGCAAGTCCGATGTGCTGGCGGAAGTGCCTGCCGCCCCGGCGCAGCCCGATCAGTCTGACGATCAAACACCTCCAGACAATGGAGGAGGGACTCTCTGAAGTGCGAACTGGCAGGGTCATTCTCGCGATCGCGTTTGCGCTGGCGATGGCGCTCTTGTCGCGGCCTGCGCTCGCGCAGCGCCCGAAAGGTACAGGAGCTCCAGGTAGGCAAGCGCGAATCGAAGCCCGCAGAGAACGGGCCGCCGCTAACAACCAAAAAGGGAACAAGGGCGGCCAGCCCAAGAATAACGGCAACAATGGCGGTCCTGCCAACGCAACAGGAAACCGCGGCGGCAACGGTACCAGCTCAAATGGGAACGGCGGAAACACAGCTAATAGCCGCAATGGGCAAAATCCCGCGCCGCGTCCCCCGAACGAGCAATTGTTCAAGCCGAATTCGAATGTCGTCCATCCAAATGCACCCCAAAATGAGGCCACGCAGCAGGGGATGAAGAATCTGCCTGGCCCGTGGGTGCAGAGATTGGCGGACAAATCGCCCGAAGAGCAGGAGCGGTTCTTGCAGAATAATCGCGAATTCCAGAATCTGCCTCCTGAGCGCCAAGCGCAGGTGCGGCGCAACCTGCAAAAGTGGAATGCTCTTTCACCGGCGCAAAAAGACCAGATGATTCACAGCTACGACAGGCTGCGGCAAATGACCCCTCAGCAGCGCGATTTGTATCAGAATCAGATCTTGCCGAAGTGGCAGCAGATGACCCCCGATCGCCGCCAGCTCATCAACGGCCGCCTGCATACCTTGCAGGCTATGCCTCCTGACGCTCAACAGCGCTCGCTGAATGATCCCCGGTTCATGCAGGGCCTCTCGCCCGACGAGCAAGGCGTCCTCCGCAACCTCGTCTCTCTTCGTAATCCCAATCCTTAGATCGTTTCCTTGCACGAGTCCTCCGGGCTTCCCCCGAAGCGCCAACGGATCGATTCGCCGGGAAGGGAACAACAACCGCTCGGGCGGCGCAACTGACAGGTGTACTACTAATAGTGGTTTTGCCCGCTTCCGGTTCCTGCTGAAAGCGAATTTCTGAGTCGATCCCGCGCAAAATATTTTTCAGTTGGTGCGGATTCCTCTTGACAAGCAAGAAAACACGCCTAGAATCGCCTGCAACGTGGGAGAAAGTGGCGCAAAGTGGTAAACACCAATTGAGTTGGCAAAGGCGAAAAAGCGAGTGATGTCTCCTTACCCGAGCGCGCTCACCTCCGTACATGCTGCGTGGCAGCCATCTAGCGACAGTCGACGAAAAGGGCCGGGTGAAAATTCCGGCGGACTTCGTGGACGAAATATGCAAGGGCGGCCGCAAGTTCTACGTGACGAGCGCCAAGGGCGATTCGGCGCGGGTGTATCCGATGAAGGAGTGGGAAGCGATCGAGAAAAAGCTCGCGAAGCGGTCCTCCTACGAACCCACAAAACGCAAGTTTCTGGAACGCACAAACTATTTCGGCCAGGTAGTGGAATTGGACGGGCAAGGGCGCATTTTAATTCCGCCGGTGCTGCGCGACTCGGCGGAGATGAAGGGCGAAGTGGATATTCAGGGACAGCTCACGTTCCTGGAGATCTGGAATCACGCGCGATTCCTCGATCGGCTGAATAGCAATCCTGTCACGGCGGAAGACGAAAAGGCATTTGGAGAGATGGGCGTTTAGCAGTTGAACGCGCTGCATACACCGGTTCTGGTGGACGAGGTCACGGAGTGGCTTCGTATCCGGCCGGAAGGCATGTATGCGGACGTGACGGTCGGAACAGGTGGCCATACCGCGGAAATCGCACGGCGCCTGACGACCGGCAAGGTTTTGGGGCTCGACCGGGACCCGAAGGCGCTGGAGATTGCGCGGGAGCGGTTGAAGCCGGACGCGGAGAAGGTGGTTCTGGTGCACGCGGAGTTTTCAAAGATCGGCGAGGTCGCGAAGGAGCTGGCACTCCTGCCGCTTGACGGTGTACTCGCCGATCTCGGGGTTTCAAGCCTGGAGCTGGACAGCCCTGAGCGCGGATTTTCGTTCCGCTGGGCGGCGGCTTTGGATATGCGCATGAATCCGGATGGTGCGCTGACAGCGGAAGAAATTGTGAATCACTGGCCGGAGAGAGAGTTGGCCGATCTGCTGTACTACAAAGCGGACGAAACGGATTCACGAAGAATCGCCAGAGCAATTGTTCGAGCGCGGCCCATCCGCGATACCGAACATCTGGCAACGGTTGTGGCAGGGGGACGAAAGGTAAGGGGAAGGCAGAAACTGCATCCCGCGACAAAAACGTTTCTGGCGCTGCGGATAGCGGTGAATCGAGAAGAGGAGGAACTCGAGCAGTTTCTTTCGCGGACCCCTGCCACGTTGAATTTAGGAGGGCGATGGGTCGTCCTCAGTTACCACTCGTTGGAAGACCGCATGGTGAAGCGCGCGTATCAAGCGCTGGCGCGTGAGGGAAGGTTTCGCGTGCTGACGAAAAAGGTGATTCAGCCCAGTCAGACAGAGATTGAGGCGAATCCTCGCGCGCGAAGCGCCAAGATGCGAGTGGCGGAAAAGATTTAGCCGCGAGGGGAAGACGTTACGGCGCCGCGGCTGGAGTTGGCGATGACTGAATATTACACGGTGAAGCGGATCGATAATTCGCGGCTTTCGCGGCCGGCGGCTCCGGCGCAACTGCGGGAATTCTGGCGGCGCGTGGCAGCCGGCAGCGCACTGGCTTGCTGCCTGTTTTTCTACGCCTGGCAGCATTTTGAATGCATCCAGCTTCGCTATCAGATCGAGCACCTGGAACAGCAGCGCGCACAGGCCGCGCAGTTGAATCAGCAGTTGCACGTGGAAGTGGCCACGTTGCGAGCGCCGGGGCGAGTGGACTCGATCGCCCGCAACCAGCTTGGGCTGACGATTTCCGTCCCGGGCCAGGCGGCTTCGGCGGATGCGTCGAGTGAAGCGGTCATAGCACAGACGCGCACAATCGCGCAGGCCGTCCGGCGTTGAACGGGCTGTGATTTGATTTTGATCGAAGCTTTGATTGCGCTGGGCTGAGTTTCACAACCAGCAGTTTGAATACAGGGGCAGTTTGGATACAGGGGTCGCAGGATTTGCGCGCGGCGATCGGCGAAATCCTGGAAATAAAATGTCCCAGCGCAACACGCGTCTCCGGTGGTTGATCGTCTGGAGTTTGGCGCTGGTTTGGATGGCGGTGGTGCTGGGCCGCCTGTGCTACCTGCAACTTTTCCGCTACGCCGATTACCTCTCCCGAGCTCAACATCAGCAGCAGCGAATCTTCGAAGTCAGCCCGAAACGCGGCGCGATTTACGATCGCAAAGGCCGCGAACTCGCTATCAGTTTGCCGATGGACTCCCTGTTTGCCGATCCCGTCGAAATTAATGACGTGGAAATGGTGGCCCGGTTGCTTTCGCGCGTGTTGAACGTTCCCGTGGACGAACTCGAAACGAGGATTAGAGAAGCGCGCACGCCCGTGCGCCTGGCGAAGAAGCTTTCGCCCGAGACTGTCCAGCGCATCGACGACATGAATTTAAAAGGAGTTTTCTTTCAGAAGGAGAACCGCCGCGCCTACCCCCAGCGGGAGTTGGCTGCGCATCTGCTTGGGTACGTGGATGTGGATGAAAAAGGCTTAGGCGGAATCGAGTATTCGCTCGATAAGGAGATTCGCGGGCGCCCCGGGGAAATTATGGTCATGGCCGATGGGCGCCGCCATTGGTTCGACCGCACCGAAGCTGCCGCTGATCCCGGTGCCAGCGTGACGCTCACTATAGACCAAACCGTTCAGTACATTGCCGAAAAAGAACTCGCCAGGGCCATTGCTGAGACGCACGCGACTCACGGAGCGGTGGTGGTTCAGAACCCGGGCACGGGCGAACTGCTGGCAGTGGCGAACTGGCCGGTGTTCGACCCGAATAACGCGGGTTCCTATTCTGACGACAAGCGCATGGATCGAGCTGTCAGTGCGGCTTATGAGCCGGGTTCGACGTTTAAGGTGCTCACGATGACCGGTGCCATTGAGCACGGCGTCACGAATCCAGACGAGATGATCGATTGTCAGATGGGCTCAATTCTGGTTTCCGGGAGGTTGATTCACGATTGGAAGCCATTTGGCACTCTGACGGTGCGCGGGGTCCTCGCGAATTCGAGCGACGTGGGCACGATCAAAATCGCGCTGCGTCTCGGCGCACCGCGGTTCTACGAGACGATTCGTAAATTCGGCATCGGGCGGCCGACTGGCATCGAGCTTCCCGGTGAGAATCGCGGACTGCTGAGACCGCTGGACAACTGGACGGCAAGCTCGATCGGATCGCTGGCCATGGGGCAGGAAGTAAGCGTCACGCCCGTTCAGATCATCTCGGCGATTTCCGCGATTGCGAACGGCGGGACGTTGTACAAGCCGCGCGTGGTGCGCGAAGTGACAGGCGGCGTGCATTCGATCGTCCTTCCCGACGGCGAGCCTTCCCAAGCTACCGACGCTAAGACCGCAGCGACTGTGCGGGAAATGATGGAAGACGTGATGCTCGAAGGTACTGGCAAACATTCGCAGCTCGATGGTTATACGTCGGCAGGAAAATCGGGAACCGCGCAGAAGATAGATGCGGACACCGGCCGCTACTCGAAAACCCAATACATTGCCTCGTTTGTTGGCTTTGCGCCAGTAAACGACCCGGCGGTGACGATTCTGGTCGTTCTTGATTCACCAATCGGCGAACACCACGGCGGCGAGGTCGGAGGGCCGGTGTTCAAGCGAATTGCGGAGCAGGTACTTGCATATCTGGGTGTTCCTCATGACCTGCCATTGCCATCGGATATACAAACCGCGAAGAATTTGCATCCTAATCGTGAGGCATCGGCGAAGGCTGCCGCTGCTTTGCGGGGCGACGAAACCCAATTCAAAGAAGCAGTGGCGCGCGAAACGCAGAGGCAATCCGGAGTTACTGTGGCTTTCGGCAGTCCTGAAGCGATCATCGTGCCCGACCTGATGGGGCAGCCCATCCGCGGCGTCACGGAAACCTGCTTGCACCTGGGTCTCGCGCCGTCACTGATTGGCAGCGGCGTTGCACTGGACCAATACCCAAAGCCCGGCGCCACAGTCGTCCGCGGCAGTCGCGTGACCGTGTGGTTTGGCAGGCCGGGCGAGCGCGCTGCCGGAGGTGATGGAAATTGACGGTCCGGCTGAAGGATGAAGCGATGGCCACAGGAGATACGGGGATCGCTGAAAAATCAGGCGTCACGCTCACCGAGTTGCTTGCGGGCGGCGAGATTGCAAAGGTTAGCGGCCCCGTCGAAATAACAGTGAGCTCGATCGCATACGACAGCCGCAAAGTTACATGCGGAGGAATTTTTTTCGCGCTACGGGGCCAAAAGCAGCAAGGCGCCAAGTTCGTCGCGGACGCGTTGAAGAATGGCGCTGTGGCCGTAGCGAGCGAGCTGGAACGACCCGCCGAATTTCCCAAAGAGCTCACCTGGATTGAATTGGGAAGCGGTTCCGATCGGCGCGGCTTAGCTCGCTCGGCAGCAAATTTTTACGGGCATCCAGCAGGTGCGTTGAAGCTTGTTGGTGTGACCGGGACGAACGGCAAGACCACGACGACCTTCCTGCTGGACTCGATTTTGCGGGCGGCAGGGCGGCAGGGAAGTTTGATTGGTACCACGGGCTACCGGACTCCCGCCGGTGAGCGTCCGGCGCTGAACACGACGCCGGAATCTCTCGACCTGCAGCAAATGTTCGCGGAGACGCGCGCGGCCGGTGGAACGCACGCGGTCCTGGAAGCAAGTTCGCATGCCTTGGCCATGGATCGTCTGTGGGGCTGCCATTTCGCGGTCGCGGTTTTCACGAATCTGACGCGCGATCATCTGGATTATCACAAGACCTTTGAAGACTATTTTACCGCGAAGCGCATGCTTTTTGCGGGGACGGGCGCGGAAGCGCCTGACGTCGCAGTGATCAACGCGGATGATGATTACGCGACGCGGCTGGAAGGGCTTGCCCGGCGGACGATCACCTATGGGCTGAAACCTGGCGCTGATTTAGCCGCCCCCAAACCGCATCTCACTTTCAGTGGACTCGCATTTTCAGCGCAGACTCCAGTGGGCAACATCGAAATCAAATCACCGCTGGTCGGTCGCATCAACATTTACAACATCCTGGCGGCAATCGGCGCTGGCATCGCGCTGGACATTCCTGCCGCGAAAATCGAAGAGGGAATTGCAACGTTGGCGCAAGTGCCCGGGCGGTTTCAAAGCATCGATGAAGGGCAACCATTTCTGGTGATCGTGGATTACGCGCACACAGATGACGCTTTGCGCAACCTGATTTCGACCGCGCGCGAACTCAGCGCTTCCGGGAGGATCATCACTGTCTTTGGGGCAGGAGGCGACCGCGATCGAACGAAGCGCCCGCTTATGGGCGAAGCGGCGGGGTCGCTGAGCGACGTGGTCGTGCTGACGAGCGACAATCCGCGCAGCGAAGACCCTCTGCGAATTATCAACGACGTCGTCGTCGGGCTGCAGAAAGCGGGAGCGAGGTACAAGATCGAGCCGGACCGTGACAAGGCTTTGGAAATTGCGATTGCAGAAGCCAAACCCGGCGACATCGTGTTGCTTGCAGGGAAAGGTCATGAGACGTCTCAGGTCTTGCGTGATCGCACGATTGATTTCGATGATCGCGAGAAGGCGAGGACCATCTTGCGGCGGCGCGGATTTGGGAAATAAGTTTCGCGCACGCCCGGTCACTTTTTTGCTCTGGGTAGAAGCAAGGTTTAGAGGGGCCCTCGAGGAACGAAACTTGCAAAATAGCTGGAAGGGCATTGGCGGTCTGAGAGTCAGGGATTGAGCGACAAGCCCAGCCCTTTGGAGACACGATGCGGTGGAACGTGGTTCAAGTGGCTGAAGCGCTGGGTGTCTCGCCTCCCGCGGGCCTCGACCCCGTGGCCCGGATGGCCGGCGTCTCAATTGATTCTCGTACCATTCAGCGTGGGGAACTGTTCATCGCCATACACGGACCGCGTCACGATGGACACGGTTTTGTCGCCGGGGCACTGGCTGGCGGAGCTGCGGCCGGGGTGGTGGCGAAAGAGCGCCTGCCGGAATATTCACCGGAAATTCAGGCGCGGCTATTCGCGGTGGACGACACGCTCAGCGCGCTGCATCGGCTGGCATCGCGATACTGCGAGCAATGGCGCAAGGCGAAGCCGGGACGCCTTGTCGGCGGCGTGGCCGGCTCGATCGGCAAGACCACAACGAAAGAAATTTTGGCGGCGCTCGTGGCCGCGCGGTTCCGCGTTTTGAAGACGCAAGGAAACTTGAACAACGAGTACGGGCTGCCCCTCACGCTGCTGCGCCTGGACGACGATTATGACGCGGCCATAGTCGAGTTGGGAATGTCGCATCGCGGGGAGCTGGCAAAACTGGCGCAGATCGCCTCGCCAGATGTGGGCGTCGTGACGCGAGTGGCGGTCGAACATCTGGAGTTTTTCTCGTCGTTAGACGAGATCGCCCTCGCCGAACGCGAGCTGATCGAAAACTTGGCGTGGCCGAATGCGACGTGCGTGCTGAACGCCGATGATGAGCGGGTAGCCCGCTTTGCGTCCGTGGCGCGAGGAAGCGTAATCACTTTTGGGGCTGGCGCGCGAGCGGATTTTCGGGTCGAAGGGATTGAGGGCCGCGGACT
>Ga0187783_10000103_pt1 | contig 63171 bp, 59 predicted proteins | sample 1015_SJ02_MP02_2_FD_132471 | JGI IMG/M metagenome (GOLD analysis project Ga0187783, IMG submission 132471) | Tropical peat soil microbial communities from peatlands in Department of Meta, Colombia - 1015_SJ02_MP02_20_MG | ecosystem: Environmental > Terrestrial > Soil > Wetlands > Peat | place... | reverse complement strand
GCGATAGGCCGGATGTCGAGGAGATCCTGCCAGATTCGAGTAAGCTCTCGAATCGTCTCATCCGGTGAAGCGTTCGCCGACACCGCCGGAGATTCTGTCACAGCATGGGCCGCGGGGTTCTGGCCAGGGTAAGAATCTGCGGTGTTCATATGCTAGAGCGGTTTCCGTCCACCAGTTGATTTAACCGTCTTATCTGACCGAAACGTGACCTAGCGAAGGGAGCGGGCCTTCAAGACGGGGATAACCCACCCCGAAATTTAGCAATCGATGTGCCAATCCCTTTTCTATTTAATCCACTGAAAAGGCTTGACTTACATATGAATTCGCCTGAAATCGAGCCGATCGTCCCGGTATCGGCTAAATATTTACCCCAAAGTAGCCGTCCTGGTCACACTATGCTTTCGAGCGGGTCGAAAAAGGCACACAACACTACGTAAATACACCTACTGTCAAATCCGATGCGTCACGCTCGCGCCCCGACTCGAGAAACCGTTCCCGGCACGAGCCGGTCTATGAGACTCAGATACTCCTGCTTCATCAGCATCCAATCGTTCTTCGCGACAAATTGGGCCGCGCTCTCCACCAATTTCATTCTTTTTTCCGGGTGCCGAATCAGATCGAGGATGCATCGGGCAAGATCATCTTCGTCGTCGCCTTGAAAAAACTGAACGACGGATTCATTGAAGTAATGTCGATCTACGTTCGTGTCCGAGACGATGACCGGAACACCCATCGCCATAAATTCGAGAGTCTTGGTACTAAATGCTTCGTTTCCGAATTTGTCTTTGCGTTTGGGAACAATTCCGAGCTGCGCGGTTTCAATCACCGCGGTGATCTCACGCAGTGGTTTCCGTTCATTTAACTCCACACGGTTCTCGAGTTGAAGCTGCTGAACTAAGCGAAAGAGTCCCGGCTTCGAAGGTCCATCGCCGTAAATGCAAAGATCAGCTTCGGGAGCGAGATCCTTGATCTTCGCGAAAGCGCGGACGGCCAAGTCCAATCCCTGGTGCCAGTTCAGAGTTCCGTGATAAAGGAGCATGAACCGGCCCGCGGAGCCGCCGTTTCTCGCGCTTCGAACGAAGATCGAGCGGTCTGGAACGTTGAGCATGACAGTGCAGTCGCTCGGCTTTAGTGAGCGGGATATGAGCCGTTCGCACCAAGTCTGATTGGCAATAATTACGTGGCTGGCAAACTTTCCGCAGATTCTTTCGACTCTGCACATCATCCGAAAACCAAAGGAATCTTCTGAGACTCCGAACTTGCTCGCATAGAATTCGGGCAAGATGTCGCGAATATCCAGGATGACAGGCGTCCCTCGGAGACGAGGGAGCATGGCCGAGAAAACAAGGAAGTCCGGCACGGAGTGAACGTGTACAAGGTCATATTTTTTTCGGAGGTCGTGGACCGACACTTGATAGAACGCGCGCGCCAGAAAGAGAAGAATTCGCCAGATGTAGGAAAAACGACGCGTCTCGTCGAACGACCTTCCTTGCAGCCGATACACCTTCACGCCGCACAGTATTTCCTCTTGTGCAGTCCCGGATCTCCGAAGAGCAAATACTTCAACGTGATCACCTCGCTGGACGAGTGCTTCGGCATAGCGCATCGCGCGGCTATCCATTTCATAGAATGTGTAAGTGACCATGCACACGCGCAATGGGCGATGTTTGGGCGGAATCGTGGATTCCCCATCGGTTTTTCGGACTCGGATCGATTCATCGATATCGGTCACGGGCATATCGGCTGCAGCGATGTTTGAAGGCGAGATCAAGTTTACCAAGACTAGTTCTGCGCTCTGAGGTTCGAAGCCGCGATAACACGCTCACTGCCATCAAGCCGCGATCAACCGTGCGAGTGGTTATTTCAGGCCAAGAATCTATCGACGCTCTTTGAAGAGGTTAGCACGGACCTCGGGAGCAGTCCGTTCGCGCTGCAAGTCGTGTTTTCTCGTTGCCAACAGCCGTTAATCGAAGGCCGACCAAGAACGATCACCTACCTGCTTTAAGATGCCTCCAATTGTCTTTCCTGTGGCATATGGGCGGGAAATCAGTTTCAGACGTGGGCCGATAGAATAGAACCGGTGCAACTTCCTACCGATCAGGAAGCCGTCTCGGAAAACCGCCAAGCGGAGCTATGGCGCCGATCCTCGAGCCACAATGCGGCTCGCTATGATGTTTTTCGCGCTTTGACCCAGTCGACGGCTGCACTCGCAATCGCCATGACGAAAAACAGAATTGCCCCTTGAAGAAAGGTCCGATAGGAAATTGGGATTTTCGTCCCACTCGCGCTGGGTAAATATGGGGATACGTAGATGCCCAGCAGAGCGAGTGCCCGCATAATCACGGCAACGGCCGTGCTGGCAACGCCGATCCAGTAAGTTACGATGGCCAGCTGTTTTTCCAAGGTATTTTCCTCTGTGGACTCTCAAGCGAGAAGATAACTATCTACCTATTTTACTGGTGATTGGGGGAAGCGTCAAGAATGCTGCCGTGAGCGTGACACGGTATCCGAAACTGCACAATGGCTCGTAACCAACCAGCGTCACCGTTCGTCTTGTTTCTAAGGGGATGCAACCTAAAGTGCAATGGGGAAGGCTTGACTAGCATAGTTTTTGCCGCGCATGATTGAAACTCGTCGCTTCCGAGGGCGAAAATAACTTTCGATTGGGCGGGAGAGCTGGGTGTCCATAACAATTTCGTCTGAAGCTTTGCGCGACATCGCGCTTGAAGCTGGTTCCATCCGGCCCGAATGGCTTCTCGCCGGCGACCCCGAGACCCGCAGCAAGATATTGGGAAGAACCCGCGACCTATTGGCCCTCATAATTGTCTGGGAATGCGGAACTGTAAGCTACAAATGGCATTACAACCAGGACGAAGCTTACATCGTCCTGTCAGGCGAAGGCTTCATGACCGATGAAAAAGGCGTGGAGCGACGGCTTGGACCCGGAGATGTTGCTTTCTTCCCCGCAGGATCGACGGTCGTCTGGCGACACCCCGACCATTTCAGAAAGGTCGCGGTGCTAAAGGAATCGGTCTGGAGTCCACTTGGGATGAGTCTAAAGATATGGAAAAAGCTTCTCCGAATAATCGGGGTAAGTCACAGTTCGCCGCATCTTCTTTTCCTCGCGGCCTGGTCGGGCTGAAGTTCCCGGCAAACTCGCGGTTTGCTCGTTCGATGCTCGCATCCCAGACGTTCGTTTGTACCTTTCCAATCGCGGCGAAGGCAGCCGATTCCCAGAAAAGACCGTCAAAAAGTAAAATGCCGTCAACGATGCATAAACTGCGCTCAGGTGATCTCGTCGAGGTGAAGTCTCCCGACGAGATTCTCGCCACGTTGGATGCAGACGGAACCTTAGACCAGCTGCCGTTCATGCCGGAAATGCTCGAGTTTTGCGGGAAGAGATTTCAGGTATCCAACATAGTAGTGAAAACCTGCTCCTTCGGAGCAAAAGCATCGAGCATGCGATCGTTCCGGAATGATGACGTTGTTCTTCTGGATAACCTGCGCTGCTCCGGCGCCGACCATGGTGGCTGTCAGAAGTCGTGCGTCATTTTTTGGCGTCAAGATTGGCTTCGCAAACTTAACGACCCCACGGTTCCACCTCGAGCCAATGCGGGGAATGAGCAACTTCGGTCCCGCCTTAAAACCTCGACAGACTCGCAGACCTATTCTTGCCAGGCGAGCGAATTACTGAAGGCGACAGTTCAACTTTCGCGGAGCGATCGCTTGACCAAGTGCATAAGCGAAATTCGGGCTGGCAACTGCAGCACTTGGGAGATGACTGGCCGGGTCGCAACTTGGCTGATCTGGAGGATCCGCCGGCTTTTTCTAGGTGCCTACGCTCGCGGAACCAACGAGTCGACACCGGTAGAGAGCTTAAATCTTCAAGCAGGAGAGTTGGTGGAAATAAAGGCAGTCGGCGACATCGCGAAGACTTTGGACGACACGGCAAAAAATCGAGGGCTGTGGTTTTCGCCGGACATGCGTCTTTTCTGCGGCCGATCGCGACGCGTGGAGAAAAAGGTCAGCAAGATCATCATGGATGGAACCGGAGAAATGCGGCAACTCCGCAATACGGTATTTCTCGAAGGCACGCACTGCGGATGCTCTTATCTTGCGTTCGGCGGATGTTCTAGACGCGAATTTGTCTATTGGCGGGAGATTTGGCTTCGTAGATCTGAGGATTCTCGTTAGCCCACGATTCGAATGGGCTGTGACTATCGGGGGGCAAGACGAGCGATTGGGGCGAGCGTTAGCCCGTACTTTTTTGCCGTATAAATGCTTCGCCGATGCTGAAGAGAGAGATTGCAAAAAAGGTTTTGGGCGCAAGTTGCGTTCTGGTTCTCGGCGCAACTCTAGCTGCGGGATTATGGCCATTTAATCCCTTCCCTAGAAACGAAGCGCGTTGGCTGGGAAATGAAAATGGACTTGATCTTCGCGACGGTGCCATCGTCATAAGCACGACGGCGTTCGCGCCGAAAGGGCCATCGCCCGAGTCTTCAAGCGCCCTTGAGATTTGGTTGGAACCGGCGAGATCGTTCACCACCAGCACTATCCTGAGTTTTTACCACCCGGCGGATGGCTATCAGTTCAAAGTGGCGCAATACCAGGACAGCTTAATCTTACGGCAGGCGCCGAGAGATGATCCGCGGCAAAAGTACGAAGTGAGCATTCTAATCTCCCACTTGTTCAAAAGTGGCGGACGGAAATTCATCTCCATCACTAGTACATCAACGGGCACGTCGGTCTTTGTGGACGGGACGTTGATGAAGACGTCTTCCAGGCTGCGACTGAGCGAGGCAGATACATCCGGCGAGCTCACCTTGGGGACTTCGCCCGTTTACAACTCATCTTGGTCCGGGCAGTTATATGGGCTCGCGGTCTATGACCGCTCCATTACTGCGGACCAGGTTTTAAAGGACTTTCAATCCTGGCTCAAGAACGGCCGTCCCGAGGTCGGTCCCGCCGACGCTCCCACGGCACTCTACTTATTTGACGAACGTAGCGGTAACGAAATCCAGAATCTTGGGTCCTCTGGAGACGATCTGTACATTCCAAGATATTTTCGGATCCCTCATCAGAAGTTTCTGGAGGAGCCCTGGGACGAATTCCGCGCGAACAGGGATTATGCCTTTGACTTAGCCATCAATGTGCTCGGATTTGTTCCTCTTGGGTTCGTACTGTGTTTGTACCTCAGGACGACGGGGACGAGCTCAAATCCAAAACTATCGACGGTAGTTGTGGGCTTCGGCGTCAGCCTGCTCATCGAAGTGCTGCAGGCATTCCTACCGACGCGCGCCTCTGGTATCACCGATCTAATTACCAATACGACCGGCTCCGCCTTGGGCGTGTACTTGTCTGGGCGTCATGTGACCGGGATCATTCTCGCGCGGCTCGGTATCTCGATTGAAGAACGAGAACTTGCGCATCCCGAGCGCGATGAATGATCCGTGGGACGGATTCGAGCCCATAATCGGATGGTAGCGTTTTTAGGAATTCTAGAGGGATCTTCGCGAGGACTGCCGTACGAAGGAAATGCAGCGATGTCGAAGGGGAACTTCGATCGAAGGGGCGATGGCGGGGGCCGAAGCGGTTGCATAGCTTCCGCTAACGTCAATTTAGTGAGGGTCTATCTGGCTTTCAAGTCGCAAGGTGAAATCGCTCCTGAAGAACACACGCACTCAGCAGAATCATCAAAACCTGATCGTTGGCGACTCCGGAGACTTCATCCATCGTATGCAGCTTATCGAGCACGCCGACCGCCTTTTTCTGATCAAAGAATGGCATCGCGGCGAGAGTCGGCCCTCGGAGCTTGTCCTGCATGAAGACGCTCAGCTTGCCCAGGGGGTTCAATGCTGCAGGCGGGCTCAGAAACGCGTGTTTTGGCCGTCGATAGACTGTATCCGTGATCACGTCGCGAACGGATTCCCTGAGCACGAACTTTTGGCTCCCTCCGCGTATTTTCATCGTTACCGGCTGAGACCGGATCACCTCGACGAGATGATGATCGAGAAACGGCACGCGGCCTTCCACCGAATGCGCCATCTCCATCCGGTCACCCAGCATTGAGAGCAAATAATTCGGCAATCTCGTCTTGGTCCAGAGATATAGCGACTGATTCAGCGGATGCCTTCCTGAGAGTTGGCTGGGGACGTCAATGTCGTTAAAAAAGCTGCGAAATCCCTCATGGCGTTTGAACTCGCCAAGAAATTCGTCCGAGAAAACGGCATGCATCTTCTCGGACTGAGCAAAGGAAGTGTCGATCCAGCCAGGCACAAAGCCGAGCAGCTGTTTAACTCCGGCCATACCTCGCGCGTTTCCGTTGGAAGACGCAAGTCCTGACGATGCGCCGCCGGCATTCGACGCCGACGCGCCCTCGCCCTCCGTTTCTGCCTTCAAATTGCGAGGAGACATATCACGCCGAAAGTGCAGGTAACCTCCCAGCATTTCGTCCGAACCCTCGCCTGTCAGAACCACTTTGTATCCAGCCTGACGCACAGCTCGACTGAGCAAAAACTTTGCGACGCCGTGCGCGTTCACGCAAAGAGTTTCAGCGTGATATATCGCATCGGCAAAATTATCGGCCAGTTCGTCTTGCCGAATGGGAATAGGGAAAAATTCAGCTCCAGCCTTGGCCGCCATTTCCCTGGCGACTTCGCTCTCATCGTATTCGGGCCGGTCAAAGGTTAATGTGAAGGCGCGAACGGGCTCGGGGTGGTGACGCGCCGCAAGGCCGAGGATCGCGCAGGAATCAATTCCGCCACTGAGATAGCAGCCGACCGGAACGTCCGCTCGGAGACGAATGCGGACCGATTCCTCAAACACGTGACGAAATTCGGCGATGTAATCCGCGTCAGATAGGCTCGGAGGGGCACCTGTCTCTTTAGGATAGTCAAGATCCCAGTATCGACTCAGCTGCAAGCGTTTCTCAGTAGCGACCAAATAATGACCGGGAGAAACTTGGAAAACGCCGTCGAAGAGCGTGCGCGTCTGGTGTCCACCAATTTCGAGCGAGTGATAGATAGTTTCAGTGTTCCAGCGAGCAGGAACTCCAGCCGCGAACAGAGCCTTCACTTCCGAGGCAAGGTAAAGCCTGCCCTGATGGAGCGCATAGAAGAGAGGCTTGATTCCGAAACGGTCGCGGGCGGCGAAAAGTGTCCGGTTCACGCTGTCCCAAATCACGATGGCAAACTCGCCGCGCAACCGCTGCAAGCAATGGGCGCCCAAGTCTTCGTAAAGATGAAGGGCAATTTCGCTGTCTGAACGCGTCCGGAGCCGGTGCCCGCTGCGTTCGAGTTCCTTTCGAATCGCCTCGTAGCCGTAGAATTCGCCGTTCACGATGATGCGCAAGCTTTCGTCCTCGTTGGCGATCGGCTGATCTCCGGTGGTGAGATCAATGATGCTCAGCCGTGCATGACCGAGACCCACTCGTCGGTCGGACGAAATCCAATAACGTTGGCCGTCAGGGCCGCGATGACGAAGGCTCTGCGTGGCCTTGTCCAGCGCTTCGGCCGGCATTGGAGAATCGGGCGAGAAAATGGCGACAATTCCGCACATCTCAAAGCTCCTCGTAGAACACAGAATCAAACAAAAAGCCCTCCCTCGCTAACAAAGCACACGGGAGGCTCCGCTCGAATTCCTCATAGTCTTCATTTTACCGGAAGCAGATGGGCGGTTCTTCTTCCATCTTTGCAAAGGAATCGTACCGATTAGCTCAGGCAGCTCTTGGCGAGTTCCGTTCGACCGTGTAAACCATGCGGCCAGCATCAAGCGTGGCATACGCGATTCGTGCGCGCTTGCTTTGGTCTCCCACAATTCGAAGGTCGTTGCCGTCCTGGATTAACTTCATTTCATTGCGGGCTCTCCACCAGCGGTCGAGTTCGCCAGGGACTGTGGCCCAAATCGAGTCGCGATCGACAATCTCTCGGAGATGGACCAGGAGTGATTCGTATGCCTTTCGCGCTTGGGGCCGGATCAGATAGTCGGGATGCGTGATGAAACTCAATAGCCCATTTCTTCGGTGGATAAGCTCGATTTGCCTCTTCCACAAGCTGATCGAATACGTGTTCAAGATATTAAAAACGGAGTAGTCCTGGGTCGCCGTCAGTGGAATTTCCAAGATCTTTCCCACAAAAAAGGGCATGACGGTACAGCAGCCGCCCCGCTGAGGCTCGAGGTGAGCCACATTCGGCACTGACATGTCGTAGGAGAATTCGAAGGCATCATACCAATCGAGATTGCGGTACATGGCCCCGGCGCGAAATCCGAAGGCGTGATATTTCTCTGCATATTCGTTGATTTTTTCCGCTCGACGCAAGAACTCACTTTTCTTCCCGAACAGCTGTCCGTCATGAGTCAGATCGTGGATATTCAGTTCGAATCCTCGATTCCGAATCTCATTCACGAAGTCGTCGGGGACCTCGTAGCGCTTTTCGGGCACAACCTGAAATGAAGCGCTGAACCCATACGACTGGTCCATGCCCATAAGTGTCGAGCAGAAATCTCGGCCTGCCGCCGTTTCCACATCGTGCGTCAGCAGAAGGCATCCGGACGCCCCATCCGGCCAGAACCAGATGAAGGGCATTCTTTGGCAGCCAATGGAATCCATCGAAAGGCGCAGCAATTCTTCGTGCAGACGGTCAACCGTGAAGTCAACCGGCCACTGCGGGAACGGCAAATCTTCCCATCCCTTGAAGTAGGCTCTCTGTAGATGCCGGCGAATTCCAACTGGCAAGAGCTCGCGGACCAGGTAATAAGCTTGACGAACGAATTGACGTTGAGCCATAGGCGTTGTCGGCGGCTGCAAATGGCGGGCGTAACGTTCTCGCCTGAGGTTCTCGACGACGTCTCCTGCGTCAAATGGCAAGCAGACTTCCGAATTGCTGAGCTTCACGGACTGTAAAGCGTCGAACTGCACCGAATTAGAAACGTCTGACGCGACACCGGCGGCGCATTCACCGTAACAAACTATGTCCTTGCCGAAATGGAAGAAGCCAGCTCCGTTCCTGTCGCTCTCGCCTGGCGAGGTGCCGTTCAGATTCAGGAGAACGCGGTAATAATCGCCTAATGTCTTATGCATTCGATCGTTCTCAACTTCGTACGAGCATTGCAAAATCTTCGCCTTGATCTGTCCCAGCAAAAAAGTCACTGAGGACTCTCCCCGTTAATGCAACGAAGCGTCCGATGACCCGCTTGTAGGGCTCCCCACTAAATTAGACGTTCAGGGTCTCCGAGTTTAGGTCAGTTGCAAAAGACAAGAAGGCCTCGTGCGGAGTGCGATTCTGAACTCCCCGATGAGGCCGGTCGTGATTGTACTCCTCGATCCAACGAGCGATGCTGGTTCGAGCTTCTTCCAAGCTGCGATACTCCGCCGTCCAGACTTCTTCTTCCTTCAAGCTGCGATGGAACCGTTCGATGTAGCTGTTGCCCTCCGGGTGATGATAGGCCGTGCGGCGGTGCGTGATGCCGAGCCGCGCGAGCGTTTCCAGGAACCGCGACGAAGTGAACTGGGTGCCATTGTCCGTAGTGAGCGTCACGCTCGCTTCCCGGCTGCCGTTGGGCAGCCGCACCAGGACCGCTTGCTCGATCCCTGCCAACGCATCTTCCGTCCGGCAACGGTGGGAGAGATTCCAGCCCACGATCTCCCGCGTGCAGCAGTCGATCACGCAGACCAAGTAAGCCCAACCCACCGCGGGCCCTGCCCAGATCTTCGTCATATCCGACTGCCAGATCTAATTCGGCTCGGCTGCTTCCACACGTCCCCACTCCTTCTTCCTTCGTGCACGGAGACGACGGGAACGCACCAGCAACCCACGCTCGCGCATCACCCGCAGCACCCGTTTGCGATTCACCCAGAGGTTTTCTTTTCTCCGCAGCCACCACGTCACCCGGCGATAGCCGTACGCGGGTTTCTCCCCGCACGCCACGACGATCTGCTCGTCGTAGGTCCGATCCGCCCGGCTGCCGCGCGGCTTCTTCCGGTAGTACAGGCTCGACCGGCTGATCGCCAGTGTCGCCGCTACCAGCGTGGCCGTGAAGCCCTCGCTCACCATCTCTCGCGCCTGGGAATGAACTTCACCGCAGCTCACTCCCCCACGACGTTTTTTAGGATTTCGATCTCCAGTGACTTCCGCCCCAGCGTTCGTTCCAGCTACCGGATGCGATGGTCTTTCTCGGTTTCGGCCGCGGCAGCGCTTCTCCCCCCAAGCGCTGCCTTCGCCCCCTGCTCGGCTTCATCCCTCCAGCGATAGTACAGATTCGGAGCGATGCCGTGACGCCGGCACGTCTCCGACACGTTTCCGCTCTTGATGCCTTCCTGCACGATCTGCCATTTTTCTTCCGGAGAACGATCTACGCGTGGTTTCCTGCTCATTGATGCCTCCTGTATGGAGGCCCTGATTCTACCTATTCGGCGAGTCCAGTTTCAGCGGGGAGCACTACACGCTAGACCTGGAATCCCGTGTGGTTAAGCGAAGGCGTTCACGAACCGTCGTTGCTGTTACGGGAAGCTCTCTGATAAGCAGCAAGGAGATTCGGAACGGAATAATTCCACGCAAGCTCCTCCTCGACTCGCTTTCGCCCGAATTCCCCCATTCTTTTTCGTTCGTCTGGCCTGTCGAGCAACCAAGTTATCTGGTTGGCAAAATCAGACACCGAATCTTTTTTGTCAACATATAAGGACGCTTCTTTAGCGCTAAACCTACCCTCCGTAAAATCAAATTGCACGATGGGCTTTCCGAGAGCCATGTATTCCATGATTTTATTCATCGTCGAAATATCGTTCATCTCACACGGCCTGTCGGGATTGACGCATACATCGGCGGTTGAGAGAATCTCCAATAATTCCTGATCGGGGATTCTGCCGGTGAACGTGACCGTGTCCATCAGATTCATTTCCTCGGTCATCTGCTTGAGTTTTGGAAGTTCAGAACCTCCTCCAATGCAGGTGAAATGGATGTCGTGCCGTCCCGAGTTCTTGAGGTGTTGTGCCACACCCAGAAGAATGTCCAACCCGTCCTGGACTCCCATCAAACCTACATATCCGACCAGATATGATTTGCCGCGCTTTAGCGCAGGATTTGGCGGAACAGCTTTCAAAGTCTCCAAATCGGGCCCATTGCGAACAACGAACACATTGCCCGCAGCAACGCCCCCTCTTTTGATAGCCAATTCCTTGTAACTGGCGTTCGTGGCCATAACCACGTCGCTGAAGCGGTAACTCAGTTTTTCGAGCCAGAGCAAAACATTGTAATAAAAATCCTTGTTCTCATACTTCGAGACGTATAATTCCGGGTCAGCATCGTGATGATCAAAAATATATTTCACTCCCAGGAGCTTGAACGGCAGAGCGATCAGGAATATGTCGTCTGGAGGATTACAGCCCTGAATGATATTAAATCCATGCCGAAAATAAATCCACCACGCATATATGAATTCCCAAAATAGCGCGCTGCTATACTCCCACAGATAGCTGTTCTGACTGTTTCCTTCTTTGGGCATCGGGTGCCGGTAGATATGAATTCCATTGTTCTCTTCGTATTTTTTGGCGTTACGATTGGCTCGAGGACACAGCACAGTCACTTCGTACCCGTTGCTGCGAAGCGCAAGCGCCTCTTTCCAGACACGCGGATCCTGGGGGACAGATTGGTTCTCAACAATTATAAGAACTTTTCGCTTCACAGAAAGGGTGCCTCATGGGTGCCAGAATCTCCGGGACCCGGCGGGCGCGCAAACCAAAGCTTTCTCTCGCCGATGACACTGAGGGTATCGTTCAAGAGCCCCCCGAATTCCGACGAAAATGGTAATAATCACTAGAAGTTTGCAAGTTGTCGGAATCCACTTCGCGATTTTCAGGACCAGAGGCGAGCTTTCAGGGTCTCGAGCATTGAAGAAAAACCACCCTGTCGGCAGCCTGAGAGGAACACTGAAAGCCGATCAGCAAATTTTCACAGTCATCGTATCGCAGAATCCTGCCCGCAAGAAATCATTGTACCAGTGTCGAGGGCTTGCCGTTCGGAGTAGTTTCGAAGTGATAATCGGCCATGGACCATAAGATTCAGTCGACTGTTTGGGCCGCATTAAACTGGCGCCGACCGAGCGGTGAGGCTCGGCTCCAGCATGTCCAGGATGCGTCGCCCCTGATCTGCGATGTCCGCCGACTCTAGCCGAGCTTGGGCTTGCTGATGAGGTTGCTTCCTTCCAGACACGCGGGAAGGTACTGGAGCGTTTTCTACGATGATCAGCACCTTTTTTTTCACGATCAATCCTTCATTGGACTACAGACGTTGGTACAATCCAGCGAGAGCACAGAGCATGGTCGCTTGTCCCCAGTGAAGTGTGGGCGTTTTGTTAACCAGGTATGGCGAATACCGCCGGTAATAGAAATACCCCGTCCAATCCTGCATATTGTCGATGGTCCATTTCGCGACATTCAAGGCAAGCGCCAGGTTGCCAGGATCCAAATCGTTAAAGAAGATGAGCGTGTCGATGGCTTGCGAAGAGCACTGAATGTCGATCGGGAGCGTCTTATGATTGTAATATTTTGGAGTGCCGTCCGGCAGGAAGAATGTCTTTTTCCAATATTCGTATCCCCGGTTCATGGTTTCGTTGAAACGACCATCACCTGTAGCAGTGGCGTAGTACTTGAAGCAGTCCAGCACATAGGCGGTGTGAAAATTATCGACCCAATGTACGTTCCCACCTTCACCATAATACCAAGAGGAATCAGCCCGCTGATGATTAGCTGTGTACTGAAACGCTTTTTGGGCCAATGTCCGATACGATGCGTTCCCCGTATAGGAGGAAGTCCGGGCCAGCAGACTGGCGCCGAGCGTATTGGAGTTGTGAATGGGGCGGTTCTCCTTGGGGATGTAACTCAGGCAGAGCGAGTCGCCTTCAACGAAAGTGTCGAGATCGTGAACGATGTGCTCGCAAGCACTGACTGCGACTTGCAAATAGCTTTCCTTTTGAAAATGAACATAGGCGTCCAGGAATGCATGTCCAATCAGTGACGTCCAAACGATGGTCGGCACGCCCTTGGGCAAATAGAAGCCTCTCGATTGATAGTCGAAGTGATTACCCCAACATGCTCCGGAATAACCCTTCGATTCGTTTTCAACCAACCACTCCAGTGCAGATTCCGCTTTGTCCGCCCAAGTTCTATCGCCCGTAGCCTGGTGGAGGCGCATAAAACCCTTGGCCAAGAATCCCATGCCCTTGGTGGAACGGCTCTTAGGAATACCCAGCAGGGGGCGTAGATTGATCGGAAATCGACGAACACCCTGTTGAAGCAGGATTCGAAGTAACTTGGTTTCGAACGTAAGCGGGCGGACATACTTCGCGCTTAGGCCATCAAAAGTATCATAGCCGCAGTAGTCGTTTTTCTCCAACCACTCTGAAAGCCGACCGATCGACGCAAAAATCTTTGACTTGGAAAATGAATGTTTCGATTCCACGATCTTCGCTACCAGCAGATACCGTCGTAATTGCCATTTACGCTCTTGCGATCTGTTATCCGGACGAAATCCACGAGATGCTGCCCGTCGCGGAGACGACCGAGTACACCCCGAAACTCGGGATCCTGATTACCGATCACAATTGTTTCTGCGTGATCCAGCACGGCGTCGATACCGTTCACCATTAGCCGCGAGATATGGGGAATGCGGTTCGAAATAAATTCGCGGTTGGCACCAACGAGTGCGGCCAGATTCACGTTCCTATCGAAAATGCGCAGGTCGTAGCCTTTGCCTATGAGGCGCTCAATCACTTCGATCATGGGGCTTTCTCGTAAATCGTCCGTGCCCGCTTTGAAGCTGAACCCCAGAACACCAATCCGCCGCTGCCCCTTTTCTGTGATTAGCCGTACGCCCCTGGCAACCTGCAATTCGTTGCTCTCTAGCACCGCAGACATGATCGGTAGTTCCAGGTCGTGCATTTTGGCCTCGTACCCCAACGCTCGGAGATCTTTGGGCAAGCACGAACCGCCGAAAGCAAAGCCGGGCGAGAGATAGGCGGATGAAATATTGAGTTTTTTGTCTTGACAGAAGATTTTCATAACCTCATGACCATCAATGGAAAGGGACTTGCAGAGATTTCCAATTTCATTCGCGAAGCCGATCTTGAGTGCATGCCAGCCGTTATCGACGTATTTGACCATTTCAGCGGTTTCTAAATCGGTTCGAATCAGGGGAACATCCAGTTTTGCATACAACGAAACCAGCATTTCGCCGCTGGCGCGATCAAACTCCCCGATGACTGTCTTGGGTGGGAAATTGAAGTCCTCCACAGCCGAGCCTTCACGGAGAAACTCAGGATTATCGCAGACCCCAAAATCGTCTCCCGCCTTCTTTCCGGAGTACTCCTCGAGAATGGGGAGAACGATCTGACGCGTGGTGCCCGGTAAAACGGTGCTGCGAATGACTATGGTATGGCGGGCCGATTTATTCCTGAGGGCTCTGCCGATCAACTCGGAGACGCGCCGGATGTAGGCCAGGTCAAGATTCCCGTTGGCTAGGCTGGGCGTGCCGACACAAACGAAGGACAGTTCCGTTTGACTGATGGCTTCATCTTGGTTGTCGGTGGCGCGAAGCCGACCCGACTTGACAGCGGTGGCAATGATTTTGCCGATACCAGTCTCGATAACAGGAGACCGGCCAGCGTTTATGAGGTTGACTTTGGTGCGGACGGGATCGACGCCGATGACGTCGTGACCATCTTGTGCGAGACAACCCGCGGACACCGTTCCCACGTAGCCCATCCCAAAAATGCTGATTTTCAATGGACTTTCCTTTCACGACGGCCGCTTAAACTCCTCGGGGGCCGGGAAGAGACGTGATGTTGTTGACCACCTTTAAAGCTTTGTTCGGTGCCGCCGAGGGCGGACTGCGAACGGAAAAAACAGATCTTATTATAACCACATATCCGCAGACTTCTTACGCCAGTCCGTGACGAGTTGAATATCGGTGCCTATGCCCGATTGGCCGGGTCAGACCGGCAACCGCGGCCGGAAAACGAGCACGGTCGGGCAGCCAGGTGTATCAAAATGGCGTGATTCCACGATGTCAAATTGTCGTTTGATCAAGTCGAATTTCCGTTTAACACGCCACTTGATTTTTCCAGGTCGGTCATCTCCGGCATAAAGCCTGACGATAAAAACGCCGCCATTATTCAAATTTTTCGAGAATTTATCTAGGATCGGCCGAACTCGACCATAGGGTACATGGTACAAGGATTCCCGAAAGAGGATTACGTCAAAGTTCTGTGCTGGCGTGTAGCCAAGAAAATCGGATTGCGTAAAGCTATTTTTTTGCTCGCGGCCGTTTTCTTTGGTGCGCTTAATCGCTTTGGAGAGTGCAGCGTCGGAGATGTCCACTCCGGTGTAAGTTCGATAGGAGCTTTCGGCTAACTCATTCGCAGTGTTACCTGGACCACAACCAAGGTCCAGAATGTCTCCCCCATTAGCGTACTTTTCCAAAAAGCCGTATACGCAGTCACCGACGGTATTGTCAATGAAGTCCCATTTAGAACTTGCAAACTCCTTATCCCAAAAAAGCTTTTTCACACTTATGGGACCGTAGCTTAGGAGGAAACCACGAACAAAAGTAAGCATGCGTTGGGTAATGTACAAATTCGTCTCCGACTGAAGTCTAGCGCCAAAGAGCCAGGTGATTTTATTTTTTGTGAATTTCTAGTGTGCTAGTTGTTAACCAGACAAAGTCAATCGTTCGGTGGTTTTGGAGCAGGTCCCACGCCGCAAAGTTTTTATCCTGATGGATGCCCTCCCCCTTCAGGGCTCATCATATGCGTGGCTTCAAGCATGGCATGGCACGGTAGCTGGCTATTGGGTCGTGATTCGAACAAGACTTCTGATGGCGAAGGCGTCAGTCTGTCTGGCCATTCCGGCTCGATAGGACCAACACTGCCTCAAGACAGCAGGTTCGGGATTGAAGTGTAATCGTATAACCATAGCCAACGAGTCAGCAAGGCTTCCTGCGGGGTGCGAATCCTGGGTTTTCATCGTTACCGCTCGTAGAAAGGGGATTAGTTCCAGCCCCAATACTGGACGTCGGGACAGGTTGACCTCCCTCCGCTTCGAAACAATAATGGCGCGTACCTAAGGTCATAGCCGTGAACATTTGCTTTTTCTTCAGCGAAACAACAGCCGTGCCACAAGCCATGCAGTTCTCTTTGATTTTTTCGCGTATCGCGCTTGCGTTCGTGTGTCCAGAGGTGAGGGTACGGGACAAGGCACGCCGAACAGTTGTGGAGGGACAGTAGGCGCAGGAAAGAGCGCCAACACGCTGACCGACGGTGCTTCTGCTCGCTTCTTCGTCTTCACCAATATCCCAGTAGGACAGACGGCCATGGTCGAACTGATGAATTTATCGGTCAGCGGTGCTGGAGCCGCCACCGTCTCTGCAGCAGCTACGTTTTCCGGCAGTGCCTGCACTTCTGGCTGCGCCACTATCAGGGCCGATAACCTCAATTTCACAGTATGCACGTGGGAGACGCCGCTAACTGGCGGCCTAGTCATGGTCGATAATGTGTTTGGTATCGTGGACCACAACACGGGAAGCAAGACTCCTAGCGGTGGTAGTCCTTCGTTGGTGCTGGTCAACTACAGTTCATGGCCGGGCGTCGGGAACTCTGGAGACAATTCTTTCTCGGCTGCGGACACTCTGGGAACTTCGCAGACCATGTTCATCGAGAACAACTCCCTCACCGGCGTCCGTGGAAGCGAGAACGACGTGTCTCCGGAAGGGGTACACTTACACTCGCGGTGCCCGCTATGGATGCAGATTGAATGCCATCTACAATTCACGGGTGTTTGTTCCGGCCACGGCACGGCTTGGATTAGCAGGCCACGGGGCCGGCGCCAAGTTGAGGTCTACTACAACACCGTGAGCTGTACCTGGACAGACGGTAACAGTTGCGGCGCCGGGAACGGTCTCAAGAGATATCGTCGGTTCGATAGTACTCTGAGCAGTCTGCAGGATCCTGCAGTAAGTACAAGAGGCGACACCTGGGCTGGGTACAGGTACACGGCCCTGCCCGCGAGCTGTTCCCAGGGCCAGTAGCATTCGACTTGAAATGAGAGCTAATATGCGCGCACGACTCAACGAGGAATGGGGGATACAGATTTGATGCCAAGAACAATTACGCGGTCAGTTTCGAAAATGGATCTTTCGCGCGTGAGCCTGCCGCGGTCTTCCCGCCTACGGGTTCTCGCAAGAGGCTGGTTAGCCACATTCATTTTTGTTTTATCTGGCGCTTCGTTGTGTCGTGCGCAGGGAACCTATACCGCTACCTCGTGTAACCAGTCCGACGTGAACGCAGTCATCAATGGGCCGACGCATACCGCTATAAATGGTGACACGATCATCATTCCGCCTGGGATCTGCACCTGGACCACTGGGGTCACAATCTCCGGCGTGGGCATCGACATCACCGGAACCGGAACGCCCAACACGGGCGGCGGCACGGTTGGTGCAGGTACATCCAATACGACGTTGATAGACAACTTCCCCGGCCCATACAATTCCGGGCCGGCGGGAGGCGCCCTTTTCAACTTCCTCGGCCTGACACCATCCAGTGCGACAGCAAAGGTTGAATTGCTAACGATGTCTGCGGCGGGAGCTGCGACAAACGCTATTTTGGGACCACTTCAGTTCACCGGCACTTGCACCACAACGCCACCCTACTGTCCCAGCATTCGCGTGGACAACATTACCTTCACGTCAGGGACTTGGCTAAATCCAACTGAGGGGGGCCTGGTCATCATCAACGATGTTTTTGGAGTGATTGACCATAATTCGGCCACCGAATCCGTGACGGGCGTTGCTGGCGTCACGATTTTACAGGACAGTTACGAGTCTTGGCAGGGTGTAGGAGACTTCGGTGATAATTCCTTCGCCGCTGCAGACACTTTCGGAACCGCCCAAACGATATTTGTAGAGAACAATTATATGAGTGGGATTCGGGGCAGTGAGAACGACGTGCCCCCTTTCGGAAGTTCCAGTATAGGTGGGGCACGCTATGTGGTCCGCTTTAACAACGTCCCTAATATGTCTGGTGTGGGTATTTGTTCCGACCACGGAACTGCATGGACTGGACGCGGACGTGGGCAACGGCAGGTGGAGTGCTATTACAACACAGCGTCAAGCAGCGCTGGGTGTGATGACGTATCTGGTATGCTTGGCGGAACTGGTTATTACCTTAGTAATTCATTTACAGGTGTTGGCTGCAACCAGTTCCTGGATTTGGATATCGCACGTTTCATAAAGAGCGTAGCTCCTTGGAATAGTTGCGATGGAACGCAGCCGTGGGATCAGTATCCTTGGTCGTCCACCACAGCCTGTTTGGACCAGCCAGGAAGCGGGGCTGGATTGCTGTACACAGCGCAGAATCCACCGACGCTAGCGTCTAGTCCAAGTACGGCCTGCACCGTGCCTGGGCATATATGCTGGCCCAATCCTGCCTCCGACCCAGTTTACGAGGCAGGTAATACAACTCCGAATGGAGCGCCCGGAATCGTTGTGGCTTCGGATGGCTCATCTACTAGACTGCTTGCTAATCGGGATTATTACGCCCATGTATCAGATAACGCGCAGACGTCCCCAACCTCACCATTCAACGGGACAGTCGGAACTGGATACGGCACACTGGCGAATCGGCCAACGACTTGCACGCCAGCGGTTGGTTATTGGGCAACTGACCAAGGAAATTGGAACACCTATAACAGCAGCCAAGGAGGTGTGCTTTACTTTTGCACGTCCACGAACACATGGAGCGTAGGCTACACGCCTTACACCTATCCGCATCCTCTCACTACGGGCGGCACAACCGCGCCTCCGAATCCACCAAGCAACCTGACGGCAACGGTAAATCCATAACAGCCCAGCTCGTGGGCTACGCCCAGTCGCAACTGCAATGCGGGAACTGCCGTGCGAGCTTGCCGACTTCGCCTTCAATTACCTAAATCAAATGGAATATGCGATCCGACCTCGTGAATATCCAGAAACGGCCGCCTGCCGATGCTGGCAAGGGATTTAGACCGGCTGCCGGTCACGCTTGTGAGGCGAAGCCCGGCAACACCACAAAGATGATTGTGTCAACAGCGCTGGGCATAAATGTCGAACCGGTCCCGTGCGAGTGATTTATCGACCGAGGCAGCGAAGTCGTCGTATATGAACCAGAGAGGACACACCAAGCCTCTGAGAGAAGCCCGCAATGCCTCGCGGCGTTCCGGAGGAATGAGGGGCTTTATATCGTTTAGCTCCTGAGCAAGTCTTGATACGCCTTCCGGGTCAGTTCCTCAACCGCTTCACAGGAATGTACTCTGCGTGCGTATTCTCGAATCTCCTGTCGCCGAGCGCGCAGATCGCGATAGAGGTCGCTTGCGAAATACTTCTCCAGAGTTCCAGCCAAATCCGCGACGTCCCCTGGCTTGCACAGGAATTCCGTGTCGCCTTCGACAATCTCCTCGCTGAAGGATCCCACGTCCGTTGCAACTACGGGCAAACCATAGCTGTACGCTAGAAAAAGTACGCCGCTTTGGAATATGTCCTTGTAGGTCATCATGTATCAGGGGTAGGACACCAACAGCCTAATTAAGCATGTTGTGTGGCCTGCAGGTACTTCGCGACCAGAGCGTAAAGGTCTCTCACTCTGCGCGCGGTAAGCAGATCCGCCGGAGACGTCGGCTGCGGAGCAGTAGCCGATCCGAACAACACCGACGCACACCCTGCGGCCCGTGCAGCCTGCGCGTCTGTGTCAGAATCTCCAACGAAAATAGACCGGCTCAGATCAATATCGAAATCGGCGGCGGCGCTGAATAGCAGCGCTGGTTTCGGCTTTCTGCACGGGCAATGGTCTTCAATCTTGTGCGTGCAGTAGTAGGCAGCCGCGAGAGACGTGCCATTCGCAAGCAGCTCTTCATTCATCCGGGCGGTGATCTCTTCCAGATCGGCGGGATCGAGCAGACCTTTCCCCACTGCCGCTTGATTCGAAATGATGATCATGGGCAGCCCGAGCGAAGAAAGCCGCTTCAACGCTTCGCGGATGCCGGGCATAAAAACGAACTGCGACCAGTCCAAAACGTAGTCGCCGGGGCGCCTGTAATTGATCACGCCGTCGCGGTCAATGAAGATCGCCGGTCCTTTGGCGGCGCCATTTATTTCGCGAAAGAGAATTCGCAACAAGTTAGAGTCTGGCTCCCACTCGACCTCTTCTTTGGCGTAACGCGGAGGCGCAACGCCAACGGGCCCCGGTGCAATCGCTCGCGTGAGGTCCTTACTCCGGAGCCTCAATAAGCATTTCTTCAGCGATCTCGCAAATGATGTGGCCGGTCAGAATATGGCACTCCTGAATTCGCGGCGTTTCCTCCGACGGAATGCACAGCATGCAGTCCACCACGTTTTTCATTGCTCCACCGGATGCCCCGGTGAGCGCCACGGTGTAAATCCCTTTCGATCTTGCAACTTCGAGCGCCCGCAACACATTACGCGAATTACCGCTCGTCGAGATGCCCATCGCGACATCACCCTCCTTGCCCAGCGCTTCCATCTGGCGCGCAAATACCAGATCGAATCCGTAATCGTTGCCGATGGCCGTCACAGCCGACGAGTTCCCATGCAGCGCCAGTGCTGGAAACGCGCGGCGCTCCTTCAAGTAGCGACCCGTAAATTCCGCGGCGAGATGTTGCGCGTCTGCCGCGCTACCGCCATTACCGAAAAAGAGGACTTTGCCGCCCGCGCGAAGCGATTTCACGATCTGCATCGCCGCCTGCGCCACCAGCTCGCGAAAGTTGGCATCCAACAGCAAAGCCTGCTTCACTTCAATGCTGCGGTGAATACGGTCAAGTACCAGATCGTTCAGCAGCTTCGTGTGTTCTTGCGGTTTCATTGTCATTTCAGAAGTGCGCTCTGAGCAGCTCCTGGTCGAGCGGAAACTGTTTCTTCCTTCGGCATGCCCTCACAACTAAACAACATGCGAGCTTCCATTGCCGTCACAAGATGCGCGTTTCAATTGCCCAGATTGTGGGCTCGGGCCGTTTCAGCTCGCGGTTCTGGCAGCGCAACGCCCGCCAGTCGGACTCTCCACCACTCCAGCATGTCTCGTAAAGTCGTCGCCAGACGAATCCGTGGCGTCCAAGCGCAACAACTCCGAATCTTGGCGTTATCCCCGGCGGTCACCGGCTCATCGGATGAACGCATCAGCTCAGGCCGTTGTTCCACATCAAAGCCGAACGCCACTTGTGCGCGAATGGCCTCAACCAACTCCTGCACCGAGTAGATGTCATCCCCGCCGAGATTGTAAACCTCGCCGGCTTTGCAATGCTCCACCGATAACCAAAGCGCCTGAACCAGATCGCGCACATCCACAATGGAGCGGCGATTGGCAAGATTACCGACTGCCATCGTCGGACGACGATTCCCCTTCTCGATCTCGATTGCCCTCTTCGTGAGATCGGAACAGACATCATCCAGTTTTCCCGGTCCGGTCGTCTTGAAAATCCGGATTCGGATCGCCGGGATCGCGTAGTTCTCAAAATACTGGGCCGCGAGCAAATCCTGAGCCACCTTGCTGACGCCATAAGGATGCAGCGGACGAAGTGCGTGACTCTCTTGCAGCGGCAAATCCCGGGTCGCGATACGGCCGTACTCGGCGCTCGAGCATGCCACAACGACGATCGGCTTCATTCCAGCAACGCGAAGACATTCGAAGAGGCTAATCGTACCGCCCACATTTGTGTCCATTGTCTCAAGGGGTCGGCTCAACGACACGGTCGGGTAACTCTGCGCGGCCAGATGGAAGATGCACTCCGGCCGGAATGTCGAGAGCAATTCCGATAAACGCACAGAGTCTCGGACATCGCAACGCTCGAGCGCAGCGCCCACCCACCCGTCCTCGGGTTTGCGAATATCTATGCCGAGGAGAGTGGATCCGACTTCCGCGCAGTGTCGTGCAAGAAATCCGCCGATGAAGCCTGCGGCCCCAGTAATCAGAACCTTCATGCTCGTTGCCCGTCGGGCTTAGAAATAGTTCCAGCAACTTCGACGTTGGCCAAGGTGACTTGCGCGTTTTGATATCGTTCCGGGGTCCCTATATCAATGCATTGACCCGGATGGTTGAATGCCCGCAGATATTTGCCTTCCGCGAGCCACCGCGGGAATAGGTCTGTTTCTAGCGACACCTGAACGCCAGGCGGTACTTCGCACAAGATGCGTTTCGTCGCCATGTAGATGCCGGCGTTGACGTATTGCGTGCCGAGCGCGGATTGTTTCTCGTTGAACCCCAGCACCGCGCGGTTGGCATCCACGGAAACCAATCCGCAATCAACTCGTCCATCTGTCGGCACTACCAATACAGAGATGTCGGCCCTCGCGTCCCGGTAGTCGGTTGCGAATGCGGCCAAATCCGCATCGGTGTAGCTGTCTCCATTCATAATCAGTGCAACGTCTGATTCGATCTGATCAGCGGCGTTCCGTAACGCGCCGCCAGTGCCCAGCAGCGTCGACTCGATCGCGTATCTCACAGCCAACCCGTAAGCCTCGCCGCCGAAATGCGAACGAATCAGTTCTTTTTGGTAGCCAACCGCCAAAATGACGCGCTGAAACCCGTGCCGTCGCAGCTGGCTCAGCAAGATGTCCAAAAATGGCCGGCCGCCGATGCTTGCCAACGATTTGGGAGCGTTTCCCGTAACGCTTCTCAATCGAAGGCCGGCGCCTCCACACAGCACGATAGCGTCAGGTGCGCCGTGCATAGATCTCGGAGCGGTCGCTGGCCAGAGACTTGTCGTACGCCACTTCCGGCTCATATACAACGACATCGCTGCCTCTGTTCGAAAATGAGAACGGAACGCACAAAAGATTCTTAAGACGCATCCGTAATGCTTCCCTGCGCCCCGGCGGCACAAAGAACAGCATAAATCCGCCCCCGCCCGCGCCCAGCAGTTTACCTCCCAGCGCACCGGCACTGAGCCCGGCGTCATAGATCTCATCAATGCTGAAATTGGAGATCCTTTGTGTCAGTGATCTCTTGATCTGCCAGCCCTCATGCAATAACCGACCGAATTCGTCCAGAGAGCGGTTGGGATTGATGACGATGGCCTCAGCCTCGTCAACCATTTGAAGCATCTCCTTTAGCTCTTTCTGCCGGTTCGGCGTCTCTTTGAGTTGCTCTTTCGCAATTTCTGACGCCGTGCGCGCAAAGCCAGTGAAGTACAGCGCCAAGTGCTGTTCCAGCGCTGCCAATCTGCTGGGAGCTATCAGGATTCGCTTCACTTCAATCGTGTCATTAGAATGAAAATTAATACGGTTGAGACCTCCGTGCGCACAGCTGACCTGGTCCTGCGCGCCGACCGCCTCTTGAAGCAAATCTCGTTCTACGTGTATCGCGTCGGTCGTCAGAGCGTGCTTGTCGCGCATTTGGTCTTTCAAAGCGTATAGCCCCAATAGAAATCCCACCGTAAACGCGGAACTCGTGCCCAAGCCAGTACGCGCGGGCAAGTCCGCCACGTGATGAACTTCGACACCATCAGTGATTCCCATGAACTCCAGGCATGCGCGCACCGAGGGATGCTCGATCCGTCTGTTATCGCTGACGTTTTCGACTTTCGAGTAGGAAATGCGGCTGTGGTATTCGAAAAAAGGCGGCAGCCAACGGCACGTGATGTAGCAAGACTTGTCGATGGTGGTTGATAACACCGCTCCACCATGCTCGCGGTACCAGACCGGATAGTCTGTGCCGCCACCAAAAAACGAAATTCGTAGTGGAGTCCGTGTAATGATCATGGAGTCTCTCCAAAAGCTCGACCAACCGATATCAACAGGCTCCGCGCTCGTTCCCGGCCGCGGCTGTCATCTCCCGAGGCTATCCGCAAGATTCCGATTCTCAAAACGAAGCAACGTTTTATCCCAGGCGCGCACCAACGACCACTTCATTCGCGGCAGCATTACTTGTGCGCGCTTCGCTTGGGAGCGGCCGAATATCGTTTCAATCCACGAATACTTCCAGGAGAATCGCGGAATTTGCAGTTCGCCCCCAAGGCTCTTGGCCAAGTCTTCCGCTTCTCGGAAGATGTCGAGTCTCTCGGGATAGAAAAACACCATCCAGTTTTGGAGATATGTCACGCAGGCAGCGCGCGCGCGTGCGTCGTCCACCAGAGACCGAAGGTAGCCGATGTGCAATTTCATCGAAATCCACTGTGCCTCGAGCTTTCGATTGGAATGTCCGATGTAGCTCAGGCTACTCACGCCGCCTTCACGATAATAGACTTTCGACTCTTTTACGAAGCGTGTTCCGTCGCTTGCGAGAAGGACGCGGCAGAAGAATTCGCCATCATCATCCCCCAGCAGCCGCGTATCCCATGGCCCCGCGGCTTCGGCGAGTTCACGACTGACCAGCCACGTGGCGGTCTGCATGTAAATATTCCGTTCCATCTTGCGCATCAGCCATTCCGCAGGAAGAAGATCTTGCCACAAGGGGCTCGAACGGAATTCCGCTCGGTAGGGCCGGTGCATGAAGCGTGCCCACGCACCCGAAATCAGCGTCCGTCTACTGTCGCTTCGCTCGGCGGCCTCCATTTGCGAAGCTGTCTTCTCCGGAGCCATCAGATCGTCTGCGTCCAACCACTGAACGTAATCTCCCTTGCTAAGCGCGAAGGCGTTGTTCCGGGTTGCTGCTGCGCCCTGATTTTTCTGCGTTACGACTTTCAGTTGTTCGGACTCAAACCGTCTGGCGACCGCCAGCGTTTGATCCTTCGAGCCGTCGTCAACGACGATGATTTCCTTTCGCTCCCAAGTTTGCGCGATGGCTGAACGGAGCGTGTCCGAGATCCACTCCTCGGCGTTGTACGCCGGAATGAGAATCGACACCAGCGGCTTCATGACGAAATCCTCCCTAACAATTGAGCATAGGCGTTCCGGGTCAAGTCAGCCACCGCATTCCACGAGTGATTGGCGCCAGCGTAATCTTTTAGCTCTTGCCGGCGAACCCTCAGATTCTTATATAGATCGCTGGCAAAATACGTTTCGATGGCTTTGGCCAATTCTGCTGGATCACCAGGCTGGCATAGAAACCCTGTCCTGCCTTCCACTATATCCTCGCGGAAAGATCCCACGTCCGTCGCAACCACCGGCAAGCCAAAGCTGTAGGCCAGGAAAAGTACGCCGCTCTGAAAAATCTCCTTGTACGGGAGGACCAGAACGTCCGCCGCTTTGAGGTAGACTTCCATTTCCTCATCGGGAATGAATTGGATCTTCAGGATGATCTGGCCTGGCGTGAATTTCGTCTTCACGGTTTGCTCAATCTCGTTCCGATATTCTTCCGAGCCTTTCTTCGGCTCGCCGGCAATAATTAGCCTGTAGTTCAATTGAATGGCCGCGAGCAAATGAAACGCGGCTAGCAAATGCTCGATACCCTTGTACGGCCTGATTCTGCCAAAAAACAGAATGGCCTGTTCGTCGTCCCGAAGACTGAGTCGCCGCTTTGCTTCGGAGGGAGTTAGGTCCGTGTCAGGGAAAGCATTGTTAACCGGATGCCGGATCACGGTGACTACCTTTTCAGCGACGCCGAAGTCCTGGCAAAGTTCGTCCTTCATCTTTCTGGTATGGGCGAAAATGTGATCGCAAAGCCGGTACTGAATTCTGAGTGTGAGGCGATTAAGCAGCGAATCCTTCGCGTCTCGTCTGGCCTGATTTACATTGTGAGCGGTGAGAGCGACCTTTTTGCCATGCGCCTTGTAGTACAGCATCAGAATCGTGCGATCGAACCACTCGATCTTGTTGTTCCATAAAATGTGCAATATCCTCGGCTTGGAACGCGCCGCATATCGAATCAGTCGCACGTAGTAAACCGTTAGCTTCCACAATTTCTTTGCAAAGTTGATGCTCTCGCGCTGATTGCCCCGGAAATTCAGGAACCGCAAATTAGGAGCGACGTGGAGCTCAGGGCTATCCAAGTCATCACTACCAATTACATCTACACCGACACGTTTCGCCGCAAGCGCCATCGCTAAGCCAAATGCATATGGCCGGTCCTGGCAGCCCGTCAGCAATCCAATCTCGATCGCCAATGAGGAATCAGGTATACGCAGCTTCTGAACCTCAGCCTCCTTAGTAGGGAACTTCTCGGCGATGCTACTCGTTTGCATGATCATTCACACCCGACTTCCATTTTTGGCTTGGTTCTTCAAAATACACACTCGCGGGGCCCGCGTATTCTGGCTTTCTGATTTGGACATCGCCGCTTTCGAGACATGTCTTGCTACCGGCAACTGTCTTCGCAACACCGTGGAAAGAATCCAAATACCTGTTTTCACGGGCTAAAGCGTTTCCCTAGCGAATACCCTTACGCGCGGGCAAAGCCCGCGCCTCCTGAAAAGGCTGCCTACCCGGACACCGGGCTCCTGGCGTGCGACCCGGCGCTTTGTCCGGAGGAGCCAATATCGGCAGCCAACGCCTTCGGCGGCGGAAGATCTGGCTTTGGTCCTTGCCGCACGACCCAACGCAGGACTCGCGTACTGGCCCGCGCCTTCGCATCCCAAGTTAGGCATTCCCGCGCATAGGCCATGCCTTGCTGCCGTAACCGCCCGAGCCGATCCCGATCCTCGGCCAGTTCCGTCAGAATGTTTTCCATCTGGGCCACGAAGTCGCTCTCATTCGTAAGAGGCACCTTGAACCCCACCTCTGGATGAACGATATCTCCGGGCCCTCCGAAGTCCGCTACCACCGGTACGGCGCCAGTTGCAAGAGCTTCAAAGACCACGCCTGCTCCGAAGTCGCGGACCGATGGAAACACCATCACATCCGCCGACCGTAACCGCCTGAGGACTTCCTCATGGCTAACCCAACCGCAGAATGAAACAGCCTTCTCGATCCCAAGGGATCTTGCTAGCTGCTCAAGGCCGCCCCGCTCCGGGCCGTCGCCAACAACGGAAAGGCGGGCCAAATCGTTTCGCAACAGGGGAGCCGCCGCGCGCAACGCGAGATCACAGGCTTTGCAGGGGATCAGCCCTCCAACGAAGATCAACTCAAGCTTGGCGCCGGGCCCCGGACTGCGGGCGTCATCGCAACACTGTGAGCGATCAATGCCGTTCTCCGGAACGAAGAACAGTTTTTCGCGATACGCTGTAAACTCGGCATGCGTTTGGGACGAAGCGGCTATAATCGCTGCCGCGTTGCGATACGTGGATCGAGAAAAAGGCATGAACCGGTACAGATTCCTCAAGCTAGAGATCCATTGCTTCTGGTTATCGGCCTGGCTGAACCCCTTCACGTAAGGAAGTCCGCCATTGAGCGGCCCGATCACGAATGGAATAGGTCCCTTGCGCAGGAAGAAGGCGAAAGGACTCGGGAACACGGCATTCATGGGATAAACGCGCAGAACGAGATCGAACTCGCCCGCAAAGATCCGATGCCGCAACTGTCGCCAAGCACGCATTTCAAAGGCAAGATAGAGAGGATAATTGGAAGCTGTCAACGCCTGGTTGTTAAAGTCATATCTGAAGATCCGTCGCAAACTCCAAGCATAGATGCGATCGAGCCAAGGCAGCCGTATCACCTCGATCGTGCGAAACGCCGCGTTTGCGCGGCGCACAGGGTCCTCGCTCGGCGCCCGCACAGCCAACGTGACATCATGGAGTTGGGCGAGCGCGGCGGCATGTGAATAGGTGACATAAGGCATGCTGACCTGCTCCGGATTACAGTCCGGCCCTAACACCAAGATCCGCAATCGACTCACGTATGACCTCCCTTTGAAAGATTCTTTTTCAAGCCTAGAAGTTATCTAGTTATCTCATAAACACTTTCAATCGACTGATCAGTTGAAACTTATGTGGAACGGCGTAAATCGAGAGCATGGACCTTACCGACGCCCAATGGGCGGTGCTCGATCCGCTATTCCGTCCGCGGCGGCGGTCCGATGGACGCGGCCGACCTTGGCGCGACACACGCGCTGTAGTCAACGGGGTGCTCTGGATCTTGCACACGGGCGCTCCCTGGCACGATCTACCGAATCGCTATCCGCCCTATCAGACCTGTCATCGCCGTTTTCAGCACTGGCAGCGTTCCGGAGTGCTGTTGAAATTACTCCAGAAACTCGCCGAGGACTTACGCGACCGCGGCAAGCTCGATCTGAGCGAAGCGTTTGTCGACGCCAGCTTCAGCTCGGCGAAAAAAGGGGCTCTGCCATCGGCCCTACTCGACGCGGTAAGGGCAGCAAAATCATGGCGATCAGCGACGGCCATGGTCTTCCTCTCGCCGTGCACGTGGCCAGCGCTTCGCCACATGAAACCAAACTCGTCGAAGCCACGCTCGAAGAGCGATTCTTCGCCGACCTCCCCGAGCGGTTGATTGGTGATCGCGCCTACGACAGTGACCGCCTCGATGAACGGCTGATGAAGCACTACGGCATCGAGATGATTGCCCCACACACTTCCACTCGCACCAGAACTCTCACCCAAGACCGCCGCAGGCTCCGGCGCTATCGCCGTCGATGGAAAGTCGAACGCTTGTTTGCGTGGTTGCATAACTACCGCCGCATCGTCGTTCGTTGGGAACGCTACCCAGACAATTTCCTCGCAATGCTTCACTTGGCTTCCGCCATCATCCTCCTGAGGCATTTATGAGATGGCTTGTAGTCCGAATTCGCCGGGATGGTCACCCAAAATCTTCAAGGTTTGGAGACAGCATCGCGCGAGGAATCCGATTGCGACTTCGCTGCTCCGCCCCATGCAGGAATTGCCAGTGCGCCCTCTGCATCCACGGCTACTTGGAATGTGGGCTTAACCGTACGTTCTGGCAGCATGTCCTGAAGCAGGCTAACCGTATCACTAAGGGGCTTAAGCCCCTGGTGCAGAGCAATCACTCCGGCGAAATACAGCCCGAAAAATACCAGAGAAACTGAAGCCATTCTCACGAATGCTCCCTGGGCCCCAGAAGCCGCCGCAAAAAGCGGCATCGTCCTGATGAACAGAGCAGTCCCAACGCCAGACCCAACCGATGCTGCAAAAAATTTCCAGATGACAGCGAATACCGGCCCTATTCCGAGCCCGATCGGCTTTCCGGCATACCAGAAGCCGGGAAACATTAGGAGGAAGTACGAAATCGTCCAAGCTAACGCAATTCCTGAAGGGCCCCAGTGTAAAGCCAGCAAGAATAGACTCGCGGTACACACAAACTCCATCAGGCCCCAGCGAAACCATCTCTCAGGGCGGCCGATCGAAAGATGAACCCACCCATGCGTGTCATACAGCAACATGACTCCGATTCCCGGACCGAATAAGACGAAGATTCGACCAGCCTCCTCCCAACCAGGCCCTAGAAGAAATCGGATAAGATCCTTTCCCACCAAAGCAAAATCCGCTCCGATTCCCATGCCTACGAGCGCCAGAACGGATAACGCCCGCAAAAAGTAGCGTTGGAATTGTGCGCGGTCCCGGTTGACGCGGCTAAGCGTACTCACGACCACGGCAGACATCGGCGCCAATAATTGAGTTTCTGGCAGAACGAACAGGTCGTACGCTTTCTTATAAAATCCAAGTGCCCTATCGCCATACCGCCAGCCAACGAGGAGGTTGTCTGTATTGCGAGTCAAGTAGCCGAAAGCAAAGTGCGAATAGACGTTCATCGCGAACTTCAGCCCTGAACCGGTGCCTGAGGCGCGACTCGGCCGACTTGGTATCCATCGGCACATTAACCAAGCGCCCGCTGCCGTTACTGCCGTCTGCGTCATGCTACCCCAGACCAGCGCCCAGTAGTGCCAGCCCGCCATCGCCAAGAGGATAGAGACGATCACCTGGAGTACCGCCCCAGCCAAATTGATGATTGCTGTACTCCTGAAATGCATTGCACGCTGCAGCAGCCCCAGGTGAATATACCCGAAGCAGCCAATTCCAATTGTCAGAGCCATCGCTCCAGTTACCTGTATTACGGCCGAGTTGTGATAGAACAGCGCGAGCAACCTACCCGAGCTAGCAAACGCCAGAGTCAGAATCGTGCCGATGCCCAGGTTAATCCAAAAAAGATTGCTCGCTAGAGATTCGGTAATCTCCTCCCGCTGTATAATCAATTCCGTGAATCCATTCAGACCGAAGCTGCGAAACAGGAGGCTAAAAGTTGTGACCATGGTCACGATCCCGAAATCAGCTGGAGTAAGAAGCCGTGCCAGGATGACTACTGACCCGATCATCACGGCGAAGCCACCCGCCTGACCAGCAATGGCGGCCCCGACGCCACGAACTGCGTTCCGGCGAAGTCCCGCGCCCGTGGCGATAGGGTGGAACGTGCCGTTGGGCTGAAATGGTTTCAATTGTTATCCGTTAGGTGATGTTGGGGCATCGCTTGTTCAAAACTTGACGAAGTTGCTGGTTCGAACATGAATTGACGCAGCATCTCTCATTTTCTTCTCGATGGCGGACTCAGGGATGCCATCGGCCGATGCAGTCCACGAAAACTTTGCGGATTTCGAGTCAGCGGCACTGAAAGTTCGACCCCGGCGGGGAGCTCACCCGTATGTATCAGGTTATGTTCCAGGGTTGCTCGGCGAAATCACTGCATTGAAAATCCAAACTGAAAAACTACCGGAGATTGTTTGCATGACTGATTTCAAACTGGGTCATTCTGCGACGAGCAGTATATACGGTCTCCCTTTCCCGGGTGAGTTTACTGCGGGCGGGCGTCCTGCTCGCCGTGCCGCCGCGCGAAGCAAGAATCTCGGGCGCTTCGCCGCCGTAAAGACCAGAGACAACACCACTCGCACTGACCACGGCCAGCAACAGGAAGATCCACGACTGAGTCAGTGTCCGGAAACCCGCCTCGGTTAGACTGTAGAACGTGCCTGTGGCAATATAAGCTAGCATCAGGGCCCCAAACTCAGGATCGGTCCGAAAGGCCTCGCCGGCGCGCCAATAGCCGCAGATTAGAATAAGGGCGATCAGGAATAAGCCGATCCAGCCCAAATTCAAGTAAACTTCTAGATAGCCGTTGTGCGCTTCGTTCAGACCTTCAGTTTCCCACCAGCCTAAGACCAAAAGGCTATGCCGCGCTTTCTCGGCGTTGGGGCTGATCCAGAAACTTTCGAAGCCTGTGCCAATTACCGGGTTGCCGGCCGCGCCAATCACGGCTGTCCATATATCTGTGCGTCCACTCAGACCGTCGCCCCTGCCCATCGCATTCGAGAGGACCGACCCTACCCCGAAAAACATAGCTAGCCCCCCCGCAAGAACGGTCGCCAAACAGAGCGCGTACACTCGGCCAGGGCGGTTTCTGATTGCACGTCGAGTGGTTAGGAGCATGAGGCCGCCGCCGAGAATGAAGCAGGCTACAGCGGTGGCAGAGTGGGCCATTTGCATAAGGACGACGCCAAAGGTAAGTAGGATAACTTGAGCGGTTAGGCGCCGAGCACGATTGGGAGCTTCCTTATCGATGAGTAGCGCGCGCACGTTCCACAGCGTGCCCAGTGAAACAAGGAACACGATGAGGCCGAGGCTATTTTTGTTCGTCGTCACTCCGGTATTCATTGGCTCCCCGTCGGGAGTGTATCCCCTGCCGAGATTGCCGTAATACTTAATCAAGAGCACTGAAGCGGGTAACAACAGGAAACCAACGCGGGAGAAGAGACGACAAAGAGCGTCACGAACCTGTGGCTCCGTCACAATAACCAGGATCATCGCCAGGTCGCCGATGGCTTTAATCCAGCGCTTGAACGAAACATCCGGATAATATGACCAAGTAACGCTGATCAGGCAGTAGAGGAAGTAAATCAGTATCGGCCAGTTTGCGGCTAATAAGGCGCGCGTCCTTCCGCTCCGGCGAACGAGGACACATATAGCCACAGCCAAGAGAACTCCAAAGACACTGGCGTCAACAGGGCTACCCTCAAGTTGCACATTTGCGCCGGTCGGGCTGATGCCCAACCAATCTGATATCGGTCTTGATCCAACGATCCATATCCAGATGACCGGGAGCCAGAGAGCTTTGGAAGTGCGAAGTGAACTGTGTCGACCCAGGTAGAAAAGCCCGGCAATTCCGAAGGCGTAAATAAGGGTGGCGAGTGAGGGATTCATATCATTCCAGTTTAGGGCGACTTGGATATAACGAGTACGCTCATCGGGCGTCCACGAACAACCGGTGCAATAGCTCCAGCGAAAGGAGTCGGTGAATCTCGGTGGTATAATTTCGGTCACCCTTCAGGTGGCCCTTCACGATCGCTTCGACACCCTTTCGTTCCAGATACGGTCGCGCCAGCGTCCGCCGGTCGAGCAGCATCTCCTGGACATAATTAGCAAGAATCGTGCGGTACCACCACCGAAAATGGAAAAGCTTGTGACGGCCCATCCACAGGCGCTCCAAATGAAGCGGCGCAAACGTGTGATCCAATTTGGCAAGCCATTGTGGCATCCCGTAATCGTAAGCGTACTCGGCCTTAAAAGTGAACTCCAGATAGGCGCGGTTCACGGCCTTGCCGACAGAGTTGTAGTGCCCGAGGCCGCGGTCCGTGCGCAGGCGGGCTAACGCCGGACTGCCTTCCTTAATGAGGCGCATGCGCACATCTTCGCCGTGCTCAACTTTCGGCGCGCGAAAGACGCTCCGGACAATTTCATTGTCGAGATAAGGCGAGCGCAGGGTCAGCTGGGTCTGCTCGAGCATCAAGACGCCGAAATGATAGGTCGCCGGTTGCGTGAACGCCACCAGACTCGTACGATGGCCGCGCAGCAGGCTTCGATATCTTTCCACGGCGCGCGACACTTCAGCGAACATTCCCTGGCTGAAGGGATCCGGCGAAGGCATAACGGCCTTGAACATAACCGACTTGCGGATAATTTCGCTGCCGAACGTGCCGACCATGCGCACGGGAGCAATCTGCCGCGCCATTTCGTTGTTCCACAGATCCACGGAGCGGCTGATATCCACGCAGCCGTCGGTCAGGTACAGCGTGCGTTCGGCGTAGTGCGGGAAGCGTGACAGACAGCGCTCGTCGCCCGTGACAACCTGATACGGCTGGCCGCAGATTTCCGCTACGCGGCGCGCCAGATATACGTCCTGGTTCTCGCGGTACATGCTGCCAAAGGTGTAACACGGCAAGGCGCCAGATGGGGCTTTGCGCCACGCCATGATGATGCGCGTGTCGAGCCCGCCGGTGAGCGAGACTCCGATGCGTTCCTTCCCATTGAAATAGTGCGGCAGAGCTGTCGTGAAAGCGTCGCGCAAGTGCTGATAATAGCCGTCGGAGTCGAGCGGCTCTTGTTCTTCCCACTCGCGGGGCTCGAAGTAAGCGGCTTTCTTCTCGAGCACGCCGCCGCGAAAAGTCCACGCCGAACCAGGCGGCAGCGCGTGAATATTGCGGAAAAGCGTGCGATTCTCCAAAACGCAGCCGCAAGCGATGTACTCACCTAGACCTTGCGGGTCCGCGCTGCGCAATTCGGGACGGACTGCCAGGATGGCTTTGGCCTCGGCGGAAAAATAAAACGCGCCATCCGGACCAGCGGCCTCGTGGTAATAGATCCGTTGCAGACCAAAGCGATCGTTGAAGAGCGTTGCGGTGCCGCGCGTGCGATCGGCGAGAAGGCCTTGGAAGCGGCCATTTAGATTTTTGAGAAAGTCGGAATCTTCCTCATACAGGTGCACCAAGTAAGAGGGCCCCGCCTCTTGACACGCATGCCCGCGCTCTTTCAGGCGGCGAGCGGTGTCCGGTTCGCGGTAATCCTCCCCGGAAAAAACAAGCGTAACGTCATCGCCTTCACTGCGGAGCGGCATTCCTTCCGAAAAGGAATTCTGCCGCGCCACCCAGCCGACGTACACGCCCAAGGATTCATTGATCCACGTGCCAGTGACATAAAAGGATTCGTGGCGGAGTGCTTCAACCATGCGCGTGAGTTGCGGCTCTGCCCACTCGCGTGGCTTTTTAGTGATCAGTCCGACTATCCCGGGCACATGCTGTCCTTTTATTAAGTGGCTTCTGCCGATGACGACTGCGAACCGCGGCCATACCAAGCTCTGCGCAGGTCGCGGAACTTGGCGGTAAGTGATTCCGGAAGACGGTCGACGAGCCTGTGGTGCAGTCCCAGACGGAACGCGGCGCGGCCGAGAGGTGTCAGCGGTACGTAGTAGCGAGGTAGGTTGACGCGCGCAAAGCCGTTGACCTCTTTAAAGTGACTCAGGCTGTCCCCGTTCTTTTTGCCATAAGCAAAGCGCTCGTACACGAGATAACGAATCCCTCGATCAGCGCAACACCGAACGGCGGCTGCAATCAGTGCATTTGTGGGAGCTTTGTCTTTGTGCTTGACCATCGAAAGGATATGCACCAAGCAGGCCTGTCTTCGAGATTCGTCCGTCACCAGCTTTATGAAGCCGATCATGCTGTCCCCGAGAAACGCACCGATGTAAATACTGCGATCGAGAAATGTCGACGCGTACAGTCGTGCACTGTCGAGGCTCATTCCGTAGTGGGGAAAGCGTTTGCCCTGGCGTACGGGGCACTCGTTATAAATTTCAACGATTCCTTTAAAGAGCGTGTCATCGACTGGCACCTCGCGAAGTACGACGCCCCTCTTTTCGGCCTGGCGAGCCCGGTTGCGAGGAAACGACCGGATTTGATGCATCCACCAGTGATCGAAGGTGGAGACGGGAAGCACGGCTAGGTTATCCCATTCCATCGGGTAAGCGTATTTCGGTTCCGTTTCCAGTCCCTTCTGCAGGAAAGTGAAGATGTCAATCTGAGTCCCACACTTCCTTAGGCCATCGAGGATCAGGTCAGGGTCGTCGGGGGAATTGTATTTTTCGCCGTCAAGTCTAGCGATCCGAAGCAACCGCCCCTGGACCTGAACTCCCTTGCCACAAATGTTCATGAGGTACCTCCGAGGCTGGGTCCACCTGCAGGCCAGCTTAACTGGGATTTCCATTTTGACCGCCCGAATAGTTACCCCTATCCGTCCACCAATTCTCAAAGGTGGAAACTGGAAGAGCAGCAAGATTATCCCACTCTTTCGGGCAGCTGTACTTTGGAGCCCTGTCAGGCAACTTCTGCATGAAAGTGAAGAGGTCCACCCGCGTGTCGAATTTACGCAGCCCTGTCAACAGCGGCCCTGGATCGTCCACGAACTTGTATTTGTCTCTGTCAAGCCGCGCAATTCGAGGTAGTTGTCCCTCGACGTGAATTTCCCTGCCGCAATCCTCTACGCTCGGCCTCCACGGCCGCGTAGGCTCAGAAGATCGGCCCATGCCGGCCCTTGCTCTTAGGTACCCGCAGCGCGGCTTCGAATCCGTACCGAATATGTGCCGTGGCGTCCTCAAATCTGTCCGTTTCGCTTCGCGCTCAGATTCGTTCAACAACTGAATTCTCATCAGATCAATGGCAAGTGCCGCGAGCACCCAGTCTCATCGCGTCTCAGGCTGCGGTGATAACAAACCCGAGCCGGCGCCTTATGACCATCTTCAAGCGTTTCATTTGTTCGGCTTGGCGAAGAGTTAAGAGATCCCGGTGCATGGTTCTTTCCACTCCGCGCGCTGCGTACCATATGTAGGCAGCTAGAGCCAAAAGCCCCCCAATGACGTAGGGCTTGTTCTTCATTTGATAAACGGTTCGGAAGAGTTCCCAAACGGGGTGATTTCCGATCAAGTAGTCTTTGCGGCCCATATACCATCTGCCGCGAAGACCCGTGTGGAGAGCGCCTCCCTGAGTCCGATGATGCACGAAACTTTTCTCGAGGAATGTCCTGGTTTCCCAGCCTTTCGCTCTGGCGCTCAGGACAGCGATCAGGTCAATGCCGCCCGACTTGATGGCTGCATAGCCCCCGATGTCTTCAAAACACTCCCGCCGGAACATTTGGCACATCCCTGATACGTGCTCGATGCCGACGAACTCATAATCGTACGTCAAGCCCCCTTCGCGGAAACACGTACCGGCGACTCCCAGTTTCGAATTCTCCGCGAATTTCTTCATGAGGAACTCAAAGTATTCCTCATCAAAGGAGACGTCGGCGTCTAGGTTGCCGATCGCGTCATACTGCAATCCAGCCATTCTCTTCTGGCCGGCGCTGACCGCGAGGGCCTTCCCGACAAAATGGCGCTCCTTGCGCTCGGGCATTTGGATCAGTTCAATCCAGGGGTGCGCTGCAGCATACTTTGCGACGATCTCGCCCGTGCCATCGGTCGAGCCGTCGTTGACGATTATCCATTTCACAGGAGGCACGGTTTGTGCGATCACAGACTCGAGGGTCAGTCCGATGTAATCCGCCTCATTCCGAGCAGGTGTGATCAGAACATAGGAAAAGTGATTACTCATAACTAGTCCCCCGCTTCTATCGTTGGGGAGACGGCCCGACTGCGGGCTGACGCCTCGGCAATACGCCCTTGTGTGTCTCTCCGCAGGGAAAAGTTACAGGGCGTTCTTCATGTTTCCCGCAGCCTGCTGCAAGATCGTGCTCTCATGCAGGATCGACTTTTTCAGTAATTGCGGCCAGTGCAGCCAATCGTAGCCGCCTCCCAGCTTGGCAAGTAAGAACTCGCGGTCGTCGAAGCCGTTGACCGGAAGGCGCGGTAAGAAGAGTCGATTACTTTTCGCACTGGCGCGGCCGAGGATCGTAGAAACACCATGGTCGTAACCGCAGTTCGAGAGCACATCTGCAAGATATCGGGTGTGATCCTCGTCTTCTTCCGGGAATCCGTGTGGATAAGAGAATGATTCGACGGCGACTCCAAGATGGTCCTCGATGATCTCCTTCGAACGCCCCAGCTCGAACTCGAGCTGATCGGGCCCAAGAGATCGAAGATCGGGATGAGTTACCGTGTGCGAGCCAAATCGAGTTCCGTCGCTATGCAATTCCCGCACATCTTTCCATGTCAAATAATCGGCCCCTTCGATGCGTGCCGGACTGTCTTGGATTCGATCCGTAGCGAGAAAAATCGTGGCCGCAAAACCACATTGCTTCAGGGCTGGCAGCGCATCGGTGTAGAAATCCCGGTAACCGTCGTCAAATGTGATCACGACGGTCTTTGACAAATCCGCTCCGGTCGCGAGGCCCGCGAGCGCCTCGCTTAGATCGAGCGACCGATAACCCGAGTTTCGCAGCCAGCGCATTTGCAAAGAGAAGACTTCGGGAAGCGTGTTGATCTGGAAGTAGGGGTGCGATTTGGCGAACAAGTTGTCTGAGATGCTGTGGTACATCAAAATCGGCACACACTCGCTGCGCTTGAGCCCGAAGACTCTGGCGAAGGGACGACCCAGATAAAGAGTAGCGGCGCGATCTAAACGTGTCATCGAGGAATAAAACTCAGGTAAAAATGCGTCAGCGCCAACCAGGTGGTTCCGTCAGGACAGCTGTCGAGGCCACTCAGAGCTGGCTGGGAACAAACCGGGCTCTTCTGAACGATCAGAACGCGTTGCTATCGTGGTGAGGCGACTTGCGCTTCCACGAACTCCCGGATGCGCTTCACGGTCTCGTCTTGCTGCGCGTGCTTCAATTGCGGGAACATGGGCAGCGACACAATTTCGCGTGCCACGCGCTCCGTCACTGGAAAATCACCTGCCTTGTACCCCAAGTGCTCGTAGGCCTTTTGCAGATGCAGAGGAATGGGGTAGTGGATTCCCGTTCCAATGCCCGCTTGCTCCAGGAAAGCTTGGAACCCTTCGCGGCCTTGCACCCGAACCACGTACAGGTGAAAGACACCCTTCGTCCAAGGCGCTTCGACCGGCAGGATGACGTCCTTCGAGTCCGCAAGCAGCTCATGGTAGCGGTGCGCCAGTGTTCGGCGCGCTTCGTTCCAGTCATTCAGATGACGGAGCTTCACGCTGAGCCATCCTGCCTGGATGGAATCCAGGCGGCCGTTGTAGCCCTCGATATCGTGATAGTACTTTTTCGACTGGCCGTGATCGCGGATCATCTTCATCCGCTTCGCAAGCGCCTCATCATTGGTCGTTATCGCGCCGCCCTCACCGCAAGCGCCGAGATTCTTGCCAGGATAGAAACTGAATGCCGCCGCGAGGCCCATCCTGCCGGCCTTTTTCCAAGCGCCTTCTTTCTTCGAGAAATACTGAGCGCCGTGCGCCTGACATGCATCTTCGAAAACGATCAGATTGTATTTCTTCGCTAGAGCCAGGATCGGGTCCATATCGGCCGTCTGCCCGTACAGGTGCACTGGAACCACGGCGGAAACGACCCGCCTCGACACTCTTTCGATGCACTTGCCGCGCGCTACATCGAACTCGCACAGGTGCTCCAAATATTCCCGGAGCTTCTCCGGATCCATCGTGAAGGTATCTTCTTTGATATCCACGAAGGCGATATTCAGTCCGGCTTGGGAAATGGCTTCCGTTGTGGCGATGAATGTGTGCGGCACAGTGATTGCCACGCTGCCAGGTTCGAGTCCGGCGGCCATGAAAGCGAATCGCAGTGCGTCGGTTCCGCTATTCACGCCCACGCAATACTTCGCGTTGCAGAACTCCGCGAACCGCTGCTCAAATTCATCCACCATCGCACCGCCGATAAATCCAGCCTTCTTAAATGCTTTTTCCACCACGGCCATGAGTTCCGATTGGAGCTCTTGATGGGGCGTGACGAGGTCGAGGAAAGGAATCTTAATAGTATTTGTCATGTTGGATATTTTTTCTCTTATGGAATAAAACGCAAAACTTTGGCGGGATTCCCGGCGACAACGGCTCTCGCGGGTGCGTCTTTGGTGACGACACTTCCTGCGCCGACGATGGCATTCTCGCCGATCGTCACCTTGCTCAGAATGGTAGAGCCAGAGCCAATCGATGCGCCCTTCTTTACGAGCGTCCTCTCGACGGACCAATCCGCTTCGGTCTGTAGCTCGCCGCCGGCAGTGGTCGAGCGGGGATAGGAATCGTTGATGAAGGTGACGCCGTGCCCTATGAATACGTTGTCTTCAATGCTGACGCCTTCACATATGAAAGTGTGACTGGAAATTTTGCAGTTCCGCCCAACCGTAACGTTCTTCTGGATTTCGACAAATGCGCCAATCTTGGTGTTGGCCCCGACCTCGCATCCATACAGATTGATGAATTTGGAGAGCTTTACGTTTTCACCCAATCGCACGTCGGGGGCGATACAAACGAATTCGTTCATAGGCGAATCATCTCTCCTTTGTGTTTCAAGGACTTGTCGGCGGCCTCGAGCATCTGCACGACCCGGCGGCCGGCATGCCCGTCGTTGTGCGGCCTCTTGTTTCCCTGAATGCACTCAACGAAGTACGAGAGCTCGGATCGGAGTGCCTCCGCTTGTTCAACCTTCGGTGCCCACATATCGCCAGAACGATAGCTGACGAGCAAGTCGTATACGCCTTGCCGGTTGCCCATGTGAACACCCCGGTCATAAACTTTGATTTTCTCGTCCGCATTCAGGTCGTTCCAAACGACCATTCTCTTTTCGCCGCCGATCAAAGTTGTGCGCACCTTAACCGGGGACAGCCAATTCACGTTGATGTGCGCAATGACGTTGTGAGGGAAATAAACGGTCATATAGGCGACGTCAATGTGCCCGTTCAGATGCTTTTCGCCTGTGGCGATAACGCCTTCCGGTTTCTCATGGATCAAGAAATCCATGATCGAAAGATCGTGGGGCGCCAGGTCCCACAGGACATTCACGTCATGCTGGAACAGCCCCAAATTGACGCGCGTTGAATCGTAATAGTAAAGCTTGCCCATCGTTCCGTCTTCAAGAAGCTGCCGAATCTTTCGCACAGCTCCTGTGAAGAGGAAGGTGTGATCCACCATGATCGTGAGATTCTTCTTGTTCGCAAGCTCGATCAACTCGTCCGCCTGCGCTGTATTCGCGGTGAATGGCTTCTCAACGAAGATGTGCTTTCCATTTTCAAGTGCAGTCTTCGCAAGGGCAAAATGCGTTCGTACCGGTGTGATGACGGCAACCGCGTCTATGTCCTTGGAGGTCACGACCTCCGAGAAATCCCGCGTCGTGTGAATCTCCGGATGCACCTGCTTCAGGCGTTTGAGGGCATTGAGATTCTTGTCGCAGACCGCCACCACTCGGGCGCCGTCGATCTCCCGCAGGTTTCTGACAACGTTTGGTCCCCAATAGCCGTAACCGATGACACCTACTCGAATCATAATGCGCTCCGATGGGCAGAAGCTCGATGCGTCAGCTTCCACGAGTCGATATTTTTTGCGCGCTTTCGTGAAATGAACAAGGAGTTACTTCGTGCCAATTAATCTTCAGGATGAATCTAGGTCAGATAACGGTGTGAATTAGTTTCTAATAAGCGCCTTTGCCTGTAAACACGGCATGAGGTGTACGGAGTAAGATTCTAAGATCCAGCCAGAGTGACCAGGACTTCGCATAACGGAGATCGAGCCTCACCATGTCGTCAAACTTGAGCCGGCTTCTCCCCATTACTTGCCACAAACCGGTGATGCCCGGCTTCGCCTCAAAGATCCTGCGCAGGTGCCATACTCGATAGGACTCAAGTTCGTAGGGAATTGGAGGCCGTGGGCCGACCAAAGACATCTCTCCCTTCAAAACATTGAAAAGTTGGGGCAGCTCATCCAGGCTGGACTTGCGCAGGAAACTGCCGACCCTTGTGACCCGGGTGTCTTGGGCAATCTTGAAGACCATTTCTCCATTCGTGTCGACTTGCTCGGTACCGGTATGGCCGTTGATGAATTTTTTGATATAGTCCTTATGGACGTTGCCGTCGCACTCGACCGTCATCGATCGGAATTTCAAGCAGTCGAAACGCGCACCGTGCTGGCCCACCCTCACCTGTTTGAAAAGCACAGGGCCTTTGGAATCAAGTTTAATCGCGGCAGCGATTACCGCAATCAAGGGAGAAAGAACGATCAGAGCCAGCAAGCTCGCAACCACATCAAAAAATCGCTTGATCGAACGAGATACCGCTTGCGATTTCTCCCGCTCGGGCAAATCGGGATAGAGCGTTTTTCCCGGCGATTGCGGGCCATCACTTTCCATCCAGTCCTCGGGAAAGAAATGGTATGACAATCGCAAATGTTTCAAGCCCTCGGGACCAATTGCGCCACGCAATATGTGGTTGAGTTTCTCCGAAACAGTCTTCAGGATGACCGGTTTGCCGGTGCCATTGAATTCGGTGAAAATGATCCCGCCCACCGAATTCTCCTGATACCAGCCCCACATGTCAGTTTCCCGGATGGAAGTGGCGAGCGCGGACAGTGCCCTGAACATGCCTTGGGCGAATTCGCCGTCCCTTCCGTTATGATTGGTCCGCCCGTCCGCCAAAAGAACTAACAGAAACAGTGTTCGAGATCGTTCAGCGCGCCGACGCTCCAGACGCAATGCCTTCCGAAACTGAGCTTCGGACAGGAAGTCGTCGATGCCGTCCCAGCCCGGATGCGTCACCCGCTTTGGCCTGGGACTTTGGACGGTGCGAATCGCTTGTTCTTTCATATGATGGAGATACACACGCTTTTCTGCCCGCCGATACGAGGTCTTTCCGCAAAGCCCAACTCTGATAAACCTTTCAACCTTAAGCGGTTGTCTCCTCCGCAATTGCCGTCGCGGAGAGTGTTGCGTGACGTACTGGAAGTCGAGGGGCACTCAGCGTGACCCAGGACTCTTCGATATCTACGGCCACCGAGCGCTGCAAGAGAGTCACAGAAAGCACCAATCGGTGGCGCCCTTTCACTTTCAACAGGATCCCCTCCACACCGGCGAGGGAGCCATACGAAATTTTCAAACGGTCGCCCGTTCGCAGGTATGGCCACGGCACACGCGATAATCCCGCCTGGCCAGCCGTTTGAAGAGCGCTAATTTCTGCTGGATCGATAGGCGTGGGCTGCTTTGTTCCGCCGACGATACTCAGAACGCCTGGAATCATGAGGACTGGAAGACGATTTAGCATGTCGAAGCGACAGAACAAATATCCGGGGAAAAGCGGCATATCCAGTTCTTTGACACGATCGGACCAATTTCTCCGAGACTTGTACACCGGCAAGAACCACTCGTGGCCCTGGTTTTCGAGGAAGGTCCCCACGACCTTTTCGTGGCGACATTTGACGTTCAATGCAAACCAGGGTAACCCAAACTTTTCGATATCCGACTGCGAGGAGGAAGCAACTGTCGACGGCCTCATTCTCTTACGCCAGACTCTGAACGTTCGCGGCATCGGGATGCGTAACTACTTGGCCCTTCCCAGCAAAAGCTTCGACCTTGTAGTGAAATCGAGCAAGCTACCGCAGTGAAGGTCCCATTGCTCGGACCTCCACTTCTGCCAAAAACTGCAATCCTGTTTCCATTGCCTGTATCGTGCACGCTATTCCGCAAACCTAAGAATACACGGCACTTATATCCGCGCCGAGTTCACGATACTCTTCCAACTCGGCGACAACATGAAAACTTTTGCTGAATTACGCATTTCTTTTTCATTCGCTCGAGCGTACAAATGAAAGGTTTCCGACTTACGTGCTTCGTTACGCCACACAGCGGGACACGGCCCTGTAAGCATCAGGGGTCGCCGAACGTGTGCTGCGATTGCCAGCTTGGACAGGAGTTAGCACTGCGAGTGTCCCCAAGCCTCGAAGTCGCGCCACGCACCTTTGCCCGTCGGAATTCTTGTCTCGTCGCAAACCTGCAAATCTAAGGTATTCCACCTAGCAGATTCTGGACGAACGATCACATCGCGCGGCCAGCGCTAACGAGAGTGGCTAGCAAGAGCATTCTGATGTGAGCAACTGATGAGGCCAATAGTACATTCGTTCCGATTTCAGAAACTTTTCGTAAGGATAAACAAGCTGAATCAGTCAGATGATTTATCAAAACTGGAATCTGCGGAGCAATCGAACCGCGGTTCAGAAGCGATCTTCGCATTCCGTCGAGCAAGGCTTAGATCAGGGGGCGGACCGCGCGGAAAAAGTCAATCCTCAGTGATCCGCTGTACGGGTAAACGACCTGAATCTTCAGAACTTACGGGCAGAATCCGAGGACTGCTCCGGCTTCCACTGCCGGCAGTGAACGCGCCAATTTTTCCCTTCGGCGACGAGCGCACCGGCATATCGCGGACCTGGCGTGAGTGAGCGCAGGCTCCAGCGCGAGCTGTCCGCACTTTCCAGTCGCTCCGGTTTTCCTGGCGTCAGTGTTATCTGGAAGCTGTCAAGAGGAATTTGCAGGCCTTCTCCTCTGGCTTTCACGTAAGCTTCCTTTCGAGTCCAGCAAAGGAAAAATCCTTCCGAGCTTAGCGCGGATGGTAGTGATTTTAGCTCGCGGATCTCCGGGGGCGAGAAGTAACGCTCGGCGATTTCGATGCCGCCAAAATCAGGCCGTATGAGTTCGATGTCAACTCCTACGCTCCGTTCGAGCGTGAACGCCAGCAATGCAAGGCCATAAGAACGAGAAACATTGAACTGCACGGGGTGCTTTGGCGCACCTCGTAACGACGGCTTTCCTCGAGCCCCATAATCGAACATCAGTTCAGCGGGGTTGCGGCTGACGTACTTTGCGAGCAAATCTCGGAGGACTCCTCGAGTCGCCACGAAAGCGTTTCGATCTCGCGGAAAATGGAAGCGGTCTGCTCTAGCTTTTTCGTCAGGCGCCAGCGTGAATTCAAATCGACGGAGCAATTCAGGATCGCAATTCAAATCGGCTCGCCAAACGTGAATCTGGTCGGCAAGCAGGGTAGGGGGCTCGGACTGGGGACCCCACTCGTCAGCATCGAACATGGACTCATTCTATTGCATTTTAGCGCGTCTCGTGAAAACCCTGAGTCACGTCACAAGCCAAACGGCGAACCGCCCCACTCGCCGCGAGGACGAACGACTGCGCCCGCTCAGAATTTGTTGGATTTCGCTAGCATGACATTGCCACACAAAGAGCGCATGAGGGGTGAGTCTCGCAGTGCTATCATAGCAAACGAACGATGACCCGGCCGCCTGTCCAAGAATGTTCTAACTCGAAATACTCCGATTTCGCTCCTGCATTGTTCAGGGGATCGGGAAACGCTCAGAATTTCGGTGCGCGCCTGCTGACGGCGAAGCCGCGCACCTAGCATCACGGCTAATGGTAACGGAGAATCCCTATGGCACTCGGAGAAGGCAACTCCAAGACTTTGACTTATTTTGAAGGGAATTGGCACGAAGGCAACCTGCCAATTATGGGAGTGCGCTCGCACTCCGCGTGGCTTTGCTCGATGGTATTTGATGGAGCGCGGGCCTTCGAGGGCGTCGTCCCCGACCTGGAGCTCCATTGCGCTCGCGTTAATGAATCCGCTGTGAAACTTTATCTGAAGCCAGTGGTCCCTGTTAAAACGTGGGTCCGCCTAGCTCATGAGGGTATCAGCAAATTTGATGGGAACACGGCGCTCTACATCCGGCCGATGTACTGGGCCGAGAAAGAAGGCCCGTGGGTTCAGGCGCACGATCCCGAGTCCACGCAATGGTGTTTGGCAATCTACGAAGCGCCTCTCCGCACCCCGAAAGGGTTCTCGATAACGCTGTCTCCCTTTCGGCGGCCGACACTCGACACTATGCCGGTCGATGCCAAGGCTGGATGCCTTTATCCCAACAACGCCAGAGTACTTTTCGAGGTGCAGGCTCGGGGCTTCGATAACGGCGTCGTCTGCGACATGCTGGGCAACGTCGCCGAACTGGCGACTTCCAACATCTTCATGGCCAAGAATGGAGTGGTGTTCACGCCCGTGGCGAACGGCACATTCCTGGCCGGGATCACTCGCCAGCGAGTCATAGGCCTGCTGCGAGGAAATGGCGTGACAGTTGTAGCGAAGACTCTAACGTACAAGGACTTTCAGGGAGCGGACGAAATCTTTTCGACCGGAAACTATTCCAAAGTGGTTCCGGTAATTCGGATCGATGACCGCGTGCTTCCGCACGGCCCGATCTATACGGAGGCCCGAAGGCTCTACTGGGAGTTCGCGCAATCAACGTCGAAGGTCGGAGTTGGCAAGGCTTAACCTCGAACGTTCTGCGGTGCCGATTGCCAACGCGCTGCTGCCCAAGGCAATGATTGGACGACCGGAGAACTGGTCTAACGCTTCACGGGCTCCGGTGAATCTCCTCTCGAAGAGATTCCTTGTCCGAGACGCATTCCGGGCGCAAATTCAGGGCGATTGTCGGTCTTCGATGCGATGTGCTGAAGCCAATTGCGGTAGAGGCGCAAGGCATTGGGCCGCCAGGTATTGCGCAACGCCTTCGATAGCGCGGCTTCCGGAAACGCTTCGATAATTTCCTCACTCGGCCGCGACATCGCATTTTCCTGAAACGCCGCCATCATCCTTGTCGATTCTTTGTCAAAGTAGCCGTACGGCATTGTTGGATAAGTGTCGCGTTCCTGACGCAGGAATCGCCGAATGTCTCGCCGATATTCCTTGAGGAGACTCGTCAGGAAATATTCCGGATGGCCCTGAAAATGGACGAAAAGGCTCCTCTGCTGCATTTTCACGAAAAGATCGACGCCGGCGACAGAGGATTTCGTGAGGATCGTATAGCCGCGCGAGGTGAGATCGTCTTCCCGTAGCTCATTCCAGCGGGAGTGTGGGATCTGCACCGCGTCGGTGAGGTCGTTGGTCAGCGGATGCTGAGTTGGCTTACTGTGCTCGAAGACGCCAAACCGTTTGTCCTGCATCCGTCGGCGCTCGATGCCGTCGCTGTGGAGGACGCTGGCATGTGCCGCGAGGCATGAGGCGACCGTCGAGACCGTGTTCTCCGCCGCCCAGTCGAGCGTATCGGCGAGAGTTCGCCAGTATGGCTCGGCCGTCAAGTCCGGCTGGCGCGGCTCCGTCCCGGTAATGATGAGGCCGTCACACCGGCTTTTGAAGACATCGTCATATCCGAAGTAGAACTTATTGAGATGCTGCTGCGCTCGATCGCTGCGAGATAGCTCGGGCAGAGAAAAAAGTTTGATTTTTAGAGTGACGTCGCCCGCTGCGGCATCAAGAAGCTCGAAGAATTGCATTTCGGTATCTTCGAGCGCCGCGTCCGGCATGTTGTTAATGAGCCCGATATTGAGGCTAGGGGTGCGCGCGCCAGAACCGTTGGCCGATTCGGATGGGTGCGAAGCCGTCCGCTCCGCCCAAGCCGTGGGGATGCGGCCGCCATCGATGACTATCGGCATGATAGCCCTTCGCAGAGCGAGATCGAACGCCGACCCGCCAATCTCATGAGCTGGCCTTCAACGCTTGATCGATGTCTTCGAGAATGTCGTCGATATGCTCGATGCCAACGCTTAACCGCAGCATTTCCGGCGTGACGCCGACCTTCGCTTGCTCTTCCGGGGTGAGTTGTCGGTGCGTGGTCGAGGCGGGATGGCAAGAAAGCGATTTCGCGTCACCCATATTCACCATGCGCTTGAACAAGCGAAATGCATTGAAGCATTTCGTGCCAGCTTCGAAGCCGCCCTTCACGCCAAAGGTCAGAAGCGATACGCAGTGATCGCCTAAATACCGCTTCGCCATTGGGTACAAAGGGCTGTCAGGGAATCCGGCGTAATTCACCCACGCTACTCGCTTGTGATAGCGGAGGAACTCCGCCACTTTCCTCGCATTCTCCACATGTCGCTCGACCCGAAGCGCCAGAGTCTCGACGCCCTGCAGAAAAAGAAACCCGTTAAAGGGCGACATCGTCGCGCCCGTGTTCCGTTGGCAAACCGTTCGGCAGCGGGCCACATACGCGGCGGCGCCATATTGGTCGACGTAGACAACGCCGTGATAGGCGGGCTGGGGCTGGACCATCATGTGAAATCGTTCCGGGTAGTCCCGCCAGGGAAACTTCCCGCCATCAACGATCATCCCGCCGATCGATGTTCCGTGCCCGCCCATGAACTTGGTCATCGAATGGAGCACCACGTCAGCGCCAAATTCGATAGGTCGCAGGAGAATCGGCGTTGCGACGGTGTTGTCGACGACGAGCGGCACGCCATGTTTATGCGCGACGCGCGCCAATCCCTCGATGTCCGCGACGTTTCCCGCCGGATTGCCGACGCTTTCGCAAAAGACAGCCCGAGTGTTCTTGTCGATCAATTTTTCGACGTCTCCGGGACAGTCGGTCGTCGCGAAATGGCACTTGACGCCTTGTTTCGCGAGAATGTGCTCGAAAAATGTGTACGTAGCGCCATAAAGCTGCGGCGTCGAAACGATATTCGTGCCGGCTTCCGTGATGTTGTCGATCGCATAGTGGATGGCGGCCATGCCCGAGCTGACGCTTAGGGCCTCGACGCCGCCCTCAAGCGCCGCCACGCGCTTCTCCAGCACTGTGTTGGTGGGGTTGCCGATCCGGGTGTAGATATTGCCTTCGACTTCGAGATTAAAGAGTGCGGCACCGTGTTCGGCGCTGTCGAATTCGAACGCGACCGTCTGGTAGATGGGCACAGCAACGGCTTTGGTTACGGGGTCGCTTTCGTAACCAACATGAATGGCAATCGTTTCTCGCTTCATCAGTCGAATCTCTAAGCGCCGGCCCGCGCCTTTTAAGACTTGGCCACCGCGGCTACGCTCCCGGCAGTCGAGCCGGCGGGAGTCCGAGCCAGGACCTTTGCAATGGCCTGCGACAATCGGCGAGCCGTGAAGGTCGCGCCGTAAGCGAACCGCATCAACGGGCCGAAACTATTTGCAGCTGCTAATCCCACAAAGTATAGGCCCGGAATGGTCGATTCAAAACTCGTCGAGAGCGCGGGTGAACCTCCCACCGTCTTGATGCGCGCACGCAGGTCATCCGAGAGAAGTTCCAACCGCTCGAGATCCACCTTGTAGCCCGTTGCGGCGATCACGTGATCGGCGCGGATCTCACGAGTCTTGCCGTCGAGCCCGCGGAGAGTTAACCGGACCTCTCCATTATTTGCCTCAGCGCCTTCCACCGAGTATCCAAGCACGAGAGGCACTCGATCAATGATTTTGTCTCGGATGAACCATCCCCCGGAAGGGCCCAAGTGGGTTTTTACGATTTGGAGCCGAAGTTTTTCGGGCAAATAATAAAACATATGAGGCCAGTTGGAATAGAAACGCGACTTCAAGCCAGGACCGAGGCCGGACTGCGGGTTGCGCAGTTGCGCCCAGAGAGACCGCCGCTTCCCGGGCTGAGGCTTTGAATGGAATACCAGCTCCGTCGTTCGGGCCACGATCTGGACCTTTACCCCGCTCTCGTGCAGTTGCGCTGCCAAGTCGAGGGCGGAAGATCCTCCGCCGACGACCACGACGCGCCGGCCGCGAAGGGCAGTGGTGTCGCGGTGCGCAAAACTGTGCGAGGCAAATTCCGGCGGCAGACTTCTCACGACAGGAGGCATATACGCGAAGTGTGTGATTCCGACCGCCAGCACCACGATTCGCGCCTCGACAAATTCGCCATTATCTAGAACAAGCCGAAATCCTCTCTCCGTACGATCCAGGGCGGTGACGAGTTTTTCTTCAAGCTCGGGAAGGAACCGATCCTTGAACGCGAGTCCAAAGCCAGCGAACGCATCGAGCGAGACCGGTTTCCCGAGGTCCGCGTACTCAATTCCGCGCTCGTCGCAAAAGTGTTTCAGCGTAAAGCTACCGTCCGGATCCGACACTGTCGACGCAAAACCGTCCGACTTCAGATACATATCCTTCGGCATGTGCCGCAGCCAACTGTCCATCGGATGTCCGAAGATACGGAAGCGTACACCTTTGGCTTTCAAATGCGCGGCCACGGACAGACCGTAAGGGCCTGCGCCAACGATTGCCGCTTCTGTCATATGTGAGCGACCGCTGTTTCCATTTGGATGGTTATCGGTCTCTTGAGGAGTTGCTATTTGAACTGATGAATTCCCGTCCATTTTGTCCTTCGCCCCGAGTAGAATGTCTTGCGCCTTTACTTTGACCCTGGGTGACTTCGCAATTCATTCACCGTCAGGGTTTCTCTAACGTCTTTAAGATTACCGGCGTCGAAAGTCCCGGGCTCGCGTGGGCAGAACTCCGACATCCCCGAGGAGCAATCCTTATTCCATTCCAAGAAAACGTCGCCTGATCGAGAAAAACCGTTGCGCTGTCCGACCTTCTGGTCTTCGCTCACCCTCCCCGGACACCGTCGTTATCTATGATTATGTATGTCGGGTTCTCACGTGTAGATGGAAAATCTCGTCAGTTTCTAAGATTGGAATATGCTCAAGAGAGATTGCCGATTAAGCTTCGCCCACGGAGAAGTGAGCAATCCCTTTCCTACTAACAAGAACTGCGTTACTTCATATGTGCACTGAACGAACATTCTGGGTGTGCCCGACCCAATAACTCCCTTGTTTAGAGTAAGCTAGCCTTTAACTGATCGGTGCTGGCTTGGTGCGGCTTTGGCACATTGATTGCCACTACGTTTGTCGAGTTCGCTTCGAAAGCGCCGCCCGTGTCGCCTCGCACCCAAGGAGATCGATAACGTGAGACCTACCGTTCTGGTGATCACGACTCCTCAATGGCTGTCGATGGCCCGGCTATCAATGACCCTGGCGGACGTCGGATGCACAGTCAAAGCTCTTTGTCCTGCGAGCCATCCGCTTCGCAAAACGAGCGCCGTCCAAGAAGCGTACGAATATCGCGCCCTGGTGCCGATCGCTTCGCTCCTCGAAGCCATCGAACGCAGTAAGCCCGACATCATTATCCCTGGCGATGATCTTGCCGTTCAGCATTTGCATCAGGTCTACTATCGACAACTCAAAAATGGCGAATCCGGAGCGGACATCTGCGCGCTCATCGAACGATCTTTGGGCGCGCCTGAGAGCTTTCCGATCGTTTATGCGAGAAGTGAGTTCATTAACCTAGCCGAGCAGGAAGGCGTACGAGTTCCTAAGACCAAAGCGATTGCGGACATCCAAGAGCTTAAAGAGTGGGGTTCCCAGATGGGCTACCCCTCGGTTCTCAAGGCAAACGGCAGCTGGGGCGGCGACGGCGTAAGAGTCGTCCGATCGCAACGGGAAGCCGAGCATGCGTTCCGAAGGCTGCAGGCTCCTCCGATGGTGGCGCGCGTCGCCAAGAGAGTTTTTGTGGATGGCGACACGACTTTGCTTGGGCCGTTGCTGTCTCGCCACCGCTCGGCCATGAGCGCGCAAGCATATATCGCTGGGCGCGAAGCCACCAGCCTGGTGGTGTGCTGGCAGGGCGCCGTCTTGGCCTCGCTCCACTTCGAAGTGCTTTGCAAGCAGGATGCGACCGGGCCAGCGTGCGTAGTGCGCGTGAAGAACGACCCGGACATGATCTCCGCCGCCGGGACGATGGTGCGCCGGCTTAATCTTTCCGGATTCGTCGGGTTTGATTTCATGCTCGATAACCAGACCGGAAACGCCTACCTCATCGAGATCAATCCGCGGGCGACTCAAGTTGCGCATCTCCGTCTCGGACCCGGACACGATCTGCCTGCCGCGTTTTATTCCGCGATTACCAGCGGTACGGTTCGTGAAACAACCAAGGTTACAGAGAACGACACGATCGCAATGTTTCCTCAGGAACTGCTGCGAAATCCTGGAAGCGCGTTTTTGCGCTCGGGCTACCACGATGTTCCGTGGGAGCAACCGGGGTTGCTTCGGGATTGCTTGCGCCCACGGCGGAAGTGGAGCGGTTTGTTTTCGCCAAAGAAATGGAATCGATTCTTCTCCGAGGCGTGGCTTCCGAAATCATGACCACTCGGCCCGATTCTCGCAATGTTCGCGCTGGGGACCCGGCGCAGGATTCTCCCCAGAAAATTGCCAAGCCCGCGGCGCGTTCAAACGGCAACTCTCACTCGAGTCTTCATCCGGCGGGCAATAAGATAACGTCTGAATTTCTTTCCGATCGCAGCTCGCAGCGTCGCGCGGCTCCCATGCAGATCCGCCAGACCGCAGGCCGGCCCCTCCGCGTCATGAAGTTTGGCGGGACATCCATCGGCGATGCAAGTTGCGTTTCGAAGGTCATCGATATCATCGAGAGTGCATCGCTCTATTCCGACCCAGTTGTAGTCGTCTCCGCGATGGCTGGCGTCACCGACAGACTGATTGACGCAGCTCTGCAGTCGGAAGCGGGAAATCATTCCGCCGCCGCCGCGATACTTGCGGAGCTGCAGAAGAAGCACGATCTCGAGGCTGAGAAACTGCTGACTTCATCCTCCGGGCTGGACTACCTCCGGCAGAAGACGGATGCAATTCTTAAAGAGGGCAACGAGTTGTGCCGACGCGCGAGTCTTGCGCCTACGCTGACACTCCAGACCCGTGATGCGATTACCAGCTACGGGGAACGCCTTTCAGCCGCTCTGCTCGCCACCGCTTTGAGGGAACGCGGGACTTTGAGCGAGGCAATCGAGGCGACGGAAGTCCTGGTTACAAACTCCTGCTTCGGCAATGCCGAGCCGCTCATGAACATCACGCGCGAACGCTGCGAGGCGCGTATACGCCCTGCTTTGGAGAAGGGCATCATTCCTGTGATCACCGGATTCATCGGCGCGACAGCAGACGGCGAGCTTACGACTTTGGGGCGCGGCGGCTCCGACTTTTCCGCGACTATTCTTGGTGCGGCTCTCCATGCCGACGAAGTCACGATTTGGACGGACGTGAATGGCGTTCTGACGTCCGATCCACGCCTCGTGCCCGGCGCGTGCACAGTACCCGAAATTTCCTATCATGAAGCCGAGGAACTCGCTCGTTTCGGCGCCAAAGTCCTGCATCCGAAGACCCTCCGTCCGCTGATGCACACCAATATACCGCTCTGGATCCGCAACACTTTCGCGCCCGAAAAACCCGGTACGAAGGTTACGGCAGAGGGTTCTTCGAACGATGTCGGGGTTAAGGCGCTTGCTGTGTTCAACGATGCTGCCCTAATCAAGCTAGGAGGTCGCGCCATCGCCGCGTTCCCAAACGTTTTCTCCCGCACATTCAAAGCAATCGCTGCGGTCCAAGCCGACCTACTGCTGGTCCTTCATTCCTCTTCGCAGAATGATGTTCGATTTGTTGTACCGTCCGCACGGGCCGCCGACATGATTGAAATTCTGCGTTGCGAATTCTCACGAAACCTATCGGACGAAATGAGTGAACACATTGCGCTTGACGCAACGGTTGGCGTCATGTCCGTTGTCGGCCAGAACATGCGCCACGTGGCTGCAATTGTCGAGAGCACCTTCACCGCGTTGAAAAGCGAGAATGTGAACATCATCGCGATCGCGCAAGGATTTTCGGATTGCAACGTGTCCTTTATTGTCGAGCAGAAAGACCTGCAGACTGCTCTCATCAGTACTCATCGAGAGCTTCGATTGGGCGCGACGGATTCGGAAGAACTGACGACGGAATCGCTCTAGAAGATACGGTGGGACCTACGGTCCCAGATGCTAGCAAACAATGAGCAATTCCCCAGAGCAAGCAGCTTGGATGATATTCTGAACTTGTCCCCAGTTTTGAGACAAACGGTCAAACGGTTAAGACTCAAAATTCAGCGAATACGAGATAACGTACGCTATTTTTCGCACTTTTGAAGAAGGCAGGTCTGGTTGGTACAACCGAGGGGCCTGAGACAGGCCCGAGAGGAGGGACGATGGAGCCCGCCAACCAGGAAGAAGCAGGCCAGGGAGTAGGAGCAAAGCTAAGCCAAGTTATCCAGATCGACGAGGGGAAGATTCAGGCGCACCTTGGCGAAGTGGTGCGGAGCACGGTGGAAGAGACGCTGAATGCGATGCTAGATGCGGAGGCGGATCGGCTGTGTCGCGCCGAGCGGTACGAACGGACTGAGGCGCGGAAGGATACGCGAGCGGGTTCCTACCAACGGCAGCTGCAGACGAAAGCGGGAGCAGTGACGCTAAAGGTACCGAAGCTGCGAAGCTTGCCCTTCGAGACGGCGATCATCGAACGCTACCGGCGTCGAGAAAGCTCCGTGGAAGAAGCGCTGGTGGAGATGTATCTTGCGGACGTGAGCGTACGGTGAGTGGAAGACATCACCGAGGCGTTGTGGGGCACGCGCGTGAGCCCAAGCACGGTCAGTGAGTTGAACGAGAAGATCTATGTGCAGATCGAGACGTGGCGCAACCGGCCGATCGAGGGCCACCATGCGTATGTGTTTCTCGACGGCTTGTGGCTGAAGCGCAGTTGGGGCGGCGAAGTGCGGAATGTGTCGCTGCTGGTGGCCATCGGCGTGAATGACGAGGGGTTTCGGGAAGTTCTGGCGGTGGCCGAAGGATCGAAGGAAGACCAGGCCAGCTGGACTGCGTTTCTGCGCCACTTGAAAGAGCGGGGGCTGAAGGGGGTGCGGCTCTTCGTTTCCGACAAGTGCCTGGGGTTAGTCGAGAGCCTCGGAGAGTTTTATCCGGAAGCCTTGTGGCAGCGCTGCGCGGTGCATTTCTATCGCAACGTGTGGACGGCCGTGCCGACCAGCAAAGTAAAAGAAGTGGCGGCGATGCTGAAGGCCATCCACGCACAGGAAGACCGCGCCGCAGCGCGGCAGAAGGCCGAGCAAGTGGCCGCGAAGCTGAAAGAAATGAAGCTGGCCGATGCGGCTGCTTTGGTGCTCAGCGGGATCGAAGAGACGCTGATGACATAACGAAGTCGGCCTCGTGACGGGCCGAGTAGACTGTTGCGGCATCCACCCGAACAGCGCTCGGGCCGAAGGAGGCCGAGATGCAAATTATAGGTTGCGACTTACACGCACGACAACAAACAATCGCGATGTTGAATGTCGATACGGGAGAGCTGGTCGAAAAAACGCTAAAGCACGAAGCGGAAGAGGTGCGGGAGTTTTATTTTGCACTCCCGGGCCCGGTCCGTGTGGGGATTGAAGCTACCGGATCGATGCAGTGGTTTATACAACTGATGGAAGAGCTGGGAATCGACTGCCAAGTCGGCCATCCGGCAAAGATCCGTGCCTCGGAGCCACGTAAACAGAAACACGATAGGCGAGACGCGGCTCTGCTCCTGAAGCTGCTGGCAGAAAAAACCGCTTCCCTTCTATCTGGATGCCCTCGATGGAGCAACGAGATATACGCGCGTTGTTGCTGCACCGTCATCAGTGGGTGCGCATTCGGACGCAGGTGCAGAACGCGCTGCAAGCCATCGCGCTCCAACACGGTCTGAGGCGTGGATCGTCCCTCTGGAGCCAGGCAGGGCAACATGCCATCGAATCGTTGCCATTCGCTTCGAATGCCAGCCAACGACGAGCAGCACTGTTGGCCTTGTACGCTCAGTTGCAGGAACAGATCGACGCACTCGATCGAAGGGTTGAGGAACTGGCTGGGCAGCGACCACAGTCGCAGCGGTTGATGACGCATCCGGGTGTCGGGCCGAGTTTGTCTCGACGGCAGTTCACGCGGGAAGTCAAGCTGGCCGCCCTGCAGCGGCTGGAGATGGGGGCTTCAGTCTCCGAGGTTGCGCGAGCTTTTGAAGTCAACCCCAACGTGTTGCATCGCTGGCGCCGCGAATTCCGCCAGGGGCCCGGCAATATCTTTCCGGGTCTGGGCAAGCGGCGCTAGGATGACGGCCGCTTGGCGCCACTGGAGCGCAAGATCGGGCAGCAAGCGCTGGAGATTGATTTTTTGAAGGGCTGCTTGCAGCGCATCGAGGAGCAGCGGCAACTGCAGGCCGTGAGTGGAAAGCCGGCGTCTACCCAGCGGATCAAAAAGCCAAAAAGACGGAGCCCAAGCCTTGACGGTGAAACGCATGTGCCAGCTAGGTCAAGTCAGCCGCGCTGGCTTTTACCGTTAGCTCCGCGCCACGCTGGAGGAAGATCCCCATCTTGATGTGTGGGATGCGATCCAACCCTTGACGCTGGAATTTCCCAACTACGGCTGGCCGCGCATGACTCGGGAACTGGTTCGGCGCGGCTGGGTGGAGAATCACAAGCGCGTCTGCCGGCTGATGCCCGCCGCCAACTTGCTGTGGCTACGGCGGCGGAAATTCGTGGTTACGACCAACTTCGCACACGATTTGCCCGTGTATCCGAGCCTGGCGCGAGAGATCACGTTGACGGGCCTGGACCAGCTCTGGGTGGCCGATATTAGCTACATCCGCTTGCTGGTGGAGTTTGTCAATGTGGCCGTGATCCTGGACGCTTTTTCTCGGCGGGTGATCGGCTGGACCCTGGAGTACACACTCGAGGATGAGCTGACACTGCAAGCGCTGCACATGGCCTTGCAACGGCGGAAGCCCGAAGCCGGCGTGGTGCACCACTCGGATCGCAGAGTGCAATACGCCTCGCGCGATTACGCCGCGCTGCTTGTGGAACACGGCATTCGCATCAGCATGAGCCGCCGCGGCAACCCCTACGACAATGCCGTGGCGGAATCGTTCCTCAAAACGCTGAAGTACGAGGAGGTGTACCGTCAGGAATATCGCGATTTAACCGACGCGCGGGCGGCGATCCCGCGTTTTCTCGAACAGGTGTACAACGAAAGACGCTTGCACTCGGCCATGGGTTATCTCCCGCCGGCGGAATTCGAGCGAAAACAAGCGCGCCAGTCTCCGGCACGACTGCCCGACCATCGCCGAAGGTTTCGCACGTACTGGAGGCGGGGGCGTGAGTTTTCTGAGGCATGAGGAAATTCGCCCGATGAGCTCCTGGAGGAGGCGGTCCTCGTCGGACCGCGCCCGACCTCATCGGTACGATGAGTTTCCAGCCGGCTATTCCTTGGCGGGTTGCGCTCCCGCAGAGCCCGTCTCCGCTTCACCAGCCGAGTCTCATCGTGAAGCGCGGAGAAGCAGCAGTACATTTGAAAACCAGTGAACCGCAGGTAGTGTCTTAGCTGCGTGTCTCGCCCAAGGAGACAACTCCATTCCGAATCCGAAGTTGAGTGGCTTCTAGTTCGGACCTCCAATTGCTAGGAGAGAGATCAAATAGGCGAGGAAGTCCGATGCAAAGTATAATCACGCGCAACAGGTTCGTCGGTCTTTGGTAGGCTTGCAATAAGAAATCGCAGAAATAAAGCGAACTCGCACTTGTCGAGAGTTTTCGAGTGGCTAAAGTAATCATTTTTGTAACCACAATTCTCATGGCCGTAATTTCGGGCGGTTGTCACTTGGGCCCACAGAAGCACTCGATCACGGTAAAGTTCGACTATGATTTCCGGCTCACTCCAGCGTGCACCCCAAAGGCCTCGAAGAACTGTGTCCAGCAGTTCAATCTCTACGACATTTCACTCGGTGTCGCAATCCGTAGGAAGCTCGCATCACATACCGTGCCAACAGGAGCCACCGGATTAGTGACAGGTATAACGTTCACAACGCCGGTGTTGCCCTTCGAATCAGGGAAGCATGTATTGGCAGTCACCGCACAGAGGCCTGACGGGGCGGAATCGGATGTTTCTAAATGCACCACGTCGGTCACATCGCCCTAGCCCTAGCCGCACGTGACGTCTTGAGCGAACACGCTCCGATCGCCACGAGCGGGCGGGGAACCTCAGCCGAATTTGCCGCCCCATGGGATGTTTCCCCTTTTTGGCAAGTTTTATTTCGGACAAAAGAGCTGTACAAAAAGGACGGCCTTTTCGCATTACTGTGGGAGACTCACGCTAGGGCACCAAAACAGTCACCAGACTCGAGTACGCGCTTTTCTCGCCGCTCGAATTCACCGATGCAACCACGTAGTAGTAGGTGATGTCCTGACCGGACTGCACAGTAGTATCCACATAATTGGTTCCGGAAACCAGCGATCCGGTGATTTTGGAATATCAGTCGGGAAGCGTTCCCCTGTATCCATTGTAGCCCACCACATCGGGCGACGTGCTCGCTTTCCAAGAGAGCGAAACGGAAACAGCGTTTGTTGGCTGCACTCCCGTGCCAGAAAGCGAAATCGACGCGGGCGAATCTGTTGCGTTACTCGCGATGTTAACAATGCGGCTTTGGCTTCCGGCCGACATCGGGTCAAAGAATATACTGAGCGTCGCCATTTGATTCGGCGACAGCGTCAATCCCGAACTAATCCCTCCAGCAGCAAACGCAGGCCCAGTGACGCTCACCCCGGAGATTGTGACATCGGAATTCCCAATGTTTGTTATCCTAACGCTCTGCGACGCGCTAGTGCCGTCATTCACGTTACCGAAGTTCAGACTCGTTGGATTCGCAGTGAGTTAAGACCCGCCTTGAGAGCTGCTGTGAGCGGCGGTAACGCCAACGCAGCCTTACGGAACCATGATGGCACAAACCAGTACAAAGAGCGCGAACGCTGGTGCTCGGCCAATCATTACTGCGTCCAATCGTTGGCTGCGATTTGACACGGGGCTTGGGCGACTCACGCAGAGCTAGTCAGCTGCGGGGAATTGTGGGCCAGATTGATATCGGGAAACTACTGGCCCTTGGCACAGCCGCGGCACCTGTTCGTGCCTTCTTGGTCGCAAGAAGTCAACACGACCGAACGATCTCTCTGTCGTCCATCCAGCAACCGCCATGCGTTAGAAGTGAATTAGTGGCGCACAATCATTACGTTTTTATATGCTCAAGGTCGAAGCTCGAGCCGTAAAAGTTCAGCCGCCGGCGCGACCGCAGACGCCGAGCTCACGACTTTGGGGCGAGGCGGTTCTGACTTTTCCGCGAGGATCCTCGGCGCAGCCCTACATGCGGATGAAGCTACGATTTGGACGGACGTGAATGGCGTTCTGACGTCTGATCCACGCCTCGTGACAGGCGCCAGCACAATCTCCGAGATTTCATGCCACGAGGCCGCGGAGCTCGCCCGCTTTGGCGCCAAAGTGTTGCACCCGAAAACGCTGCGCCCGTTGATGCATACGGATATACTACTCTGGATCCGCAACACATTCGCGCCGGAAAAACCGGGGACCAGGATTAGCGCTGAGGGCTCGTCGAACGATGTAGGCGTCAAAGCGCTCGCGGCATTCAGCGACTCCGTCTTAATCTCGCTGGCATGCCCCGACCTTGCCTTGGTGCCCAACGCTCTCTCCCGCACATTTGCAGCAACGGCAGAAGTCCATGCCGAAGTACTGTTGGTCCTCCATTCCTCTTCGCGGGACGATCTTCGATTCGTTGTGCTCTCTGCGCAAGCCAATGATACGATTGAAAATCTGCGCCGCGAGTTTTCGCAAAGCGTGGGAGACACAATCGGCGAGCGCATCGCGCTTGACTCAACCATCGGCGTCATGTCTGTTGTCGGCCAAAACATGCTCCAAGTGGCTGCGATCATCGGACGAACAATTGACGCGTTGGGGCACCAGAGTGTGAACATCATCGGAATCGCGCAAGGATTCTCAGATCGCAACGTCCCGTTCATTGTGGAGCGGAAAGATCTCAAGACCGTCCTCATCAGTGCCCATCGCGAGTTTCAATTGGGTTCGGCGGTTGGGGATGAGATCTCCGCCAAGGTCACGGGTGATTTGCCGGTGAAATAGGACGTCAAACGCGAATTCCGGCGCTCTGAATTCCGTTGGTATCGATCGCAAGCTTGTTGCTATCCCCGGGCATTTTGGGTGTAAGTTATCTGCACTTGGGTAGGGCTAATGGGGACGCCCGCTAAATCCGGGAATCCACTCTCCGGCGTCACGCGCGGACGCATACCTCCCGGTCCTCAAGCAGAGTTTAAGGCCACCGACGACCTTCTCGAGTGGATGGGCGGTCAGTTCCAAATCCACGGGAACACCTTTAAAGCTTCCATTTACGGCACCAGCGTGTATGTCACTCGCGACCCTGAGTTCGCGCACCACGTGCTCGTTGAGAACTGGCAGAACTACGTAAAGGGTCAGATTATTGAGCGCGTCGCGTTACTCCTCGGTATGGGGCTGATGGTAAGCGAGGGGGAACTCTGGAAACGGCAGCGGCGAATGGCGCAGCCTGCGTTTAGTCATGACTCGATCGCATCATTGACCAAGCAGATTGCGGCTGTGAGTGCGCGGCTCCTCGGGAAGTGGCAATTGGCCGCGCGAACAAACGATAGCGTTAATGTTACGCGCGACGTCAGCAGCATGGCCCTCGAAGTTATGCTCCGATTTATTCTGGGAGAGGATTACGAGCAGATCGCTCCTCATTTCGATCTCCTCACTGAGGAAAGAACGCGCGACATGGCATTTGTTCGCACGTTCCGGCCTTTAGGCAAAATTCTTCTTCAGCTCGTTGATCGAAGACGCAAGAAACCCCCGGCATCCAACGACGCTTTGAACGTACTCATGCAGGCGCGCGACCCCCAAAGCGGCCAATGCATGCGCGATAACCAGCTGATTGACGAGATTCTCACTCTGGTCGTCGCGGGTCACGAGACGACGGCGAGCACTCTGAATTGGGCTTGGTATCTGCTCTCCCAGCACCCGGACGTTGAACAAAAGCTATTTCGAGAGCTCGACTCCGTGACCAATTCGTTCGAGCTCGATGATCTGTCTAAGTTCTCATACACAAGGCAAGTCATCGATGAGACCATGCGCTTGTATCCCGCCGGATGGATAATGACGCGCCGAGCGCTGCATGATGATCGGCTCGGCGACTATTTCGTTCCCGCAGGAATTGAAATCTATATCCCTTCCTACTACATCCAGCGGCACCTTGAATTGTGGGACGAGCCAGAACGCTTCGATCCCGATCGTTTCCTGCCTGAAAATTCGAAAAATCGGCATCGACTGGCGACGATTCCTTTTTCTGCCGGGCCAAGAAATTGCATCGGCGCGCTTTTCGCGCGTGTCGAAATGCAGATTCATATCATGACTATCTCTAGATCCTTGCGACTGCGCTACGTTGCATCCAAGCCGATGGAGATCGACGCTGGAGTGAACTTGCGGAGCAAATACGATCTCTCGATGTACCCAGAGGTCCGAGGAGCCGGAAAGGTCAGAGCAGTTGGTTCCTCCAGCGCTGGATGAATTTGTAAAAAACGCAAGTAGGGTAGCCGCGGAGTATGAACCATGCTCGGTATTTCTCACTGAGAACGGAGGGTTTGGCAGGACCGGTCCTAGCTGCTCCTGACATTGAATATGCGATCATAACCGATTCGAAGTACTATCAAGCAGGTCGGGACCCACCGCTAAAGGCCGGTTCGCGATTGGAAAATTGCCGAGATATAACACATTGAGATTCGTCAAGGCCTCTCCTATGGTGAAAACGTTTATCTTGGCATGCGCAATTCTTGCGGCGGCTGTCGCGGACGGTAGTGTCCATCGATAAGAACGAACGCGTTGTCAAGCAACACTTCTCCGAGGCGGTGTTTTTTTCATCGCTTGGATCTCAGAGTGGTGGAGGACCGAAGCTCTGAAAACTCGCACGGTGAATCAGCTTTCGGCGGATCGTTCCGCCAACCACCGATACGGCCTAAACGTCGGCCATGATTCCTCTATCCGAATCCCGGCCTGCACCCGGACGAGAGCGCCCAATCAGACTTTCGATCTAGCTTGCGCTGACCAAGGACACTAGCGAGCTACTCTCGACACGAAAGACCTCTGGATACCCTCGATTCGTGCGCAGCATCCAGTAGAGTCGAATCGCCAACTTCCTGGCCAGCCGCCACCTCGGCGACTCCTTTTGCGTTCCTGTGGCAGCGATGCAAATATTCCTTCCGAAACCCGGAATCGCAGCGCACCACAATCTGTGCCGCCTCCACTAGCAGCATCCGCAGAAACCAGTTCCCTTGCTTGCTGATCGAACCCAGCCGCTGCTTCCCGCCCGAACTATATCCCCGCAGAATCAGCCCCAGATAACTGGCTACCTGCTTGCAGCGCGGGAAACGGTTTACGTCTCCCATCGTCAGCACGAACGCCATCGAGGCAATCGGCCCCACGCCCGGCTGCGTCATCAGCAGCCGTGCCTTTTCGTTTTTCTCCGCGGTTTGCGCCACTGCTTGATCCAGCGGTGCAATCTGCTCGTCCAACATCCTTCTTACCTTCAACGGGTCTTCTCGTCGCCGGCTGGCCCATGGCTTCAGCGGAAGCTCGCGCAGCACCTGCTCGCCCGCTTTGCTCCATAGCTTCCGCTTCTTCGTCACGCCCTGAATCATCGCCAGGTGCTGCAGCTCGACAGCTGCCCTGGTCTTCCTTCGATCCTTCGGCCACCGCCAGAACTTCCCGAAACCCTCCTCATCCACGTCGATGGCCACCAGCAGCGACACATTCCGCACTTCGCCGCCCCAACTGCGCTTCAGCCACAAACCGTCGAGAAACACATACGCATGGTGGCCTTCGATCGGCGGGTTGCGCCACGTCTCGGCGACGCACTTGGTTCCAGCGCAACCGCCTTCGTAGAAGCGGGCGGCCTTCCACATCCGCACCATGAACTTGGAAGACATGCTTCGCAATGTCGAGACCAATCGTCGCAACTTTTATGGAAGTCCCCCGGAGGACTGCGACGAAGCTTATCGCTTGCCGCAGGAACCGGGATGGGTCCATTCCATCAGGTCACTCCAAATCGAATTACGGATAAAGAGCTGTAGTGCCCCCTCTTGCGACTGTAGTTCCAGCGGCAAAGATTTGATATCGTTCAATTAAGTCCTTCGCCTGCCATACTTACGCAAAAGTTTGCGAGGTAGATTCTCAAATGGGATAGCCTTCCAAAATCACGATGCCTCTGATGATTTAGGGATTATGAATAACCGGCGAGTTAACATGAATGTAGCTTGCCGAGTCGTAATATATTGCAGCCTGCATATGAATCAAGAGTTTGGTGTGCGACTTGCTCTCCCAAAGAGTAGCCCACATCATTTATGCCAATGAGACTCGCGGCCAGGAGGTCTTTGGTTAAAATATCCGACATTGAAATCCATGCCGGAGTTGTCGGTCGCTCCTACAAGAGGCTCGGCGACGTTTCCGTCAAACTGAAGATGATGACTGTATTTTCTCCGAAGCCCAGCACTGAGGAAGCTAATCTGAGGCTCCAAGAGCAGGCAGCACGGTTGGGAGCGAATGCGATTATCAATGTGCAATATAAGCGCGGGATGTTGCTGGCATCCTAAGGTGTTCTCCAAGCTTGGGGCGTAGCGCTCCTCTTGGAATCAAACGAAATGATGTGCCCTTTCGGCGCTGAACTCGTCAAGAGAGAAGCCATCAAGTGCAAGCATTGCGGCTCAGACTTGAAAGTTATCCCCCGCGTCTGACCGTAATGAAGGTGCGGCAAAACCGTGAAGCCCAAGATCGCCGTAGCGCCTCGAATTCTGATTTTCGCTCCGCGCGCTTGAGCAAAGTTTGCAATTGCAGCCGCCTGCGTTCGGGCACCTCAATCTCGAAGCTTTATCAACGGGGATTTTTGTGCCAGGTGAAATGAGACAGAACTCACCTTGGGGGAGAACGGTCATGCCAATGAAGAAATACACGCCGGAGCAGATCGTGACGCTGCTGCGGCAGATCGAAATAGAAATCAGGGACGGAAAAAAAACTGCCCTGCAAGCCTGCAAGGAAGCTGGGATCACCCAACAGACCTATTGGCGCTGGAGCCAGATGCAGGTACTACGGACGCTCATCAGATTCGCGCGAAAATCCCCTCGCGGACAATTGCGGGGCCTCCGCTACCGTTTGGCAGAAAAGGATTGGTATTGGAAAATTCATAGTCCGGGGAACGACAGAACAGCCTATATTATTGGACTGTTCGGCAGTGGACGCATGTATATCAATGAACTGATGCTACAGAACATTGGAGAAAGGGCGAAATATTTTAGGCACGGACTCCGCTTCCATTCAGGTCCGACATCTCTGATCCACAGCGGGCATGCCACAATCAAGCATGCCTCTCGCTTTCAGACGGTGCCAGCGGTAACGAGCCGTATATTGGAAGCGGTCAGATCGGGAATTGCCGACTTGATTTTTGTCTATCGTCATCCCCTCGATTCGTTGCTGACAAATTGGGTTTGGTGGCGGACCTATCTTCACGACAACATCTTTATTCCTGGTATCTCGCAGGTTTATAAGAACAGAGACGATCTATGTGCCGATTTGGAGCAGTTTTTTTTTGAGTTCAAGGCCTTTGCCGAAGGCGACCCTGATTTTTTCAGGGCCGTACCAGGCTCGCGATTTTTGTCTTTCACGGAATTTGTTGAGGAAACTGAGCTTTATCTCCAAGCAGCGACGCTCTCATTGCGGTTTGAGGACTTCATGATCGATCCGTTAAAGGAGTTTTCTAAGATAGTTGAAGTTATGTCGGTTGATCTTGATTTGAGCCGTTTATGTATTGCCCCTCCGAGAACCAAGCTTTATGGCTATTTGGCTGTTAAAGAAAAAGTTCCTCGATTCAGAAACTTTATCAATGAGCTGGATGCGGACACAAATAGACGGATTGAGAAAATGGGCTACAATGTGGGAGTCTAAGTTGAGTATATTTTGGATTACTGGACGATCCGGTGACCTGTTCTGACCTGCTCCCCG
>Ga0187783_10000102_pt1 | contig 63706 bp, 58 predicted proteins | sample 1015_SJ02_MP02_2_FD_132471 | JGI IMG/M metagenome (GOLD analysis project Ga0187783, IMG submission 132471) | Tropical peat soil microbial communities from peatlands in Department of Meta, Colombia - 1015_SJ02_MP02_20_MG | ecosystem: Environmental > Terrestrial > Soil > Wetlands > Peat | place... | reverse complement strand
GGCTCGGAATTCTCGTTCTCAGGCGCACGACATTGTCTGACATGTTGTCTTTCTGAATGACACTCGCAGGGTTGTTCACCATCAAATCGCATGCGTTTTCGGTATGCAGAAGGTGAGAAATCCGGTACTGGGGGCTCAACCGGCCCTGGAGCAACAAGACCGGTTCGTTCGGCGTGACGTTTCCTGACCGCAAGCACGGAAGCGTCCTTCCGCCCGCCGCCTCAAGCTGGGGCGCCTGCCGCCGGTTTCGTTCTCTTTGCGAGCAAAGCCAATCTTTGCTGGTGATTCATGGGCTCCCAGGGGACCAGTTTCTCGGCAAGCACATCCATTCTGCGAACCAGAGTCAACTCGAGGAAGAGCTCCATAAAATCCAAGTCTCGGAAGACCAGGGAACCGGACTCTCTCATCTTCTCGCGAATTCGCTCCTGATGGGCCGGCATCTCCGTCCAGTGAAGGCCCGCCCGATGGTGATGACTGAGGTGGTATCCTTCGTTCATGAAGTTCAACTCATCAAAGAGGGTCACGGTATTGGCAAAATAATCCTCGGGACGTTCTGGGTCGTAGAACGCGTGTTGGACCCAGGCAGTGACCGCCGTGATGAAGTTCATGCAAAGAAGAGGACCGAGCACGAAGATGATCCCAATTCTCCAATCGTAAATAAAGACAGCTCCGAAGTACGCGTAGTACCGCGCCATTCCCCATAACATCAGCTTCCGGTTCTTTTCATCGCCTCTGGCCTTGAAATAGGCGTACGGCGCAAGCCCCAGGACCGTCCAAACGTTATTGGAAAGATACCGCAGGAAATCCAATCGACTCGTTCGATCGTAGATTCTGGAGTAGGTCGTGTCGTCGGGCCCGCTGTTCTCTCTGTGGTGGAGGCGAACATGGACCGTCCGGTCCAGTTCTGGAACGTTCCCATACAAGTATCCGAGGAAGAATTCGATATAGCGGCCGAAAACCTGATCGTACTTCTCCGAGAAATAGCCCTGACGCCGGTGCGCCTCCAAGTGTTTGGCGCTGAACATCCTGACAAACCGCCCGAACTTGACGCCATAAAGGGAAAGATAGAAGGCGATCGCGAGCGAGAGCCGAGGTTTCCCCAAGATAAGCTGCAGCAGAAAAATTGGCACGGCGGTTAGGCTTAGCGAGAACATGATTCGCAACGCCGGGGTATCTCGTGGGTCTCGCAGAACTTCCTGGCCGAGCCGATCGAGAAAACGGTCGTAGAGCCGGGAGAGAAATTGATATACGTTGCGTAACGGATGAACCCTCCGGAGAAGCATGGCCGCGCCGTAGCACCCGAACGACAGTGCCGCCACCAGCGAGACAGCAGCCGTGCTTGCTAAAGCGATGAGGACGGAAAACCAGCGAGATAGCAGTTTGGGTCTGGCTCCCAAGTTCGCGGCAACGGCTCCGATCTGGAGGTTTTCCATTTCCATTTGAGCACCGCGCACTTGCCTTGCCGGAGGCTAGCGTCAGATTCTACCCTCGGTCGCACTCCCTGCCTTTAGGCACGCGCGTCGCTCACCGAAACCTGCGCCAGCGCCGAAGTTCGTTGTAAAAGCAAAGGCACGTAGGAGGGCCAGAGGCTCTTCGTCGCCGACCGCCCAAAGCTATTTCTCTGAGAGCCCGGACGGGAATTGATTGTGCCACAGGAACCCTAACGCGAATTAAACTTCGTGCGAGAAGATATATACTTTGATCACGCAAGTCAATTGGTTGCAAATCGTTGCAAAGCGTGGTGCTGGATGGTGGTTCGGCCGGCCTTCCCGGGCGACGGCAAAGGCACCCGGTTCGAGTCGGTTCACTCCTCTATTCCGCCCAATCGAAGCGCGCCTAGGCATTGTCCATCGGTGATAGTATAGCCGCGGACTCGAGAACGGTCCGAGCTGCGCGCTTTATGGAGGATTCATGCCGTCAGCACAATCGACCTTCGCCAAGAAGGTTCTCTTCAGCGAAGGATTCCAGCAAAATCCCTACCCCGCTTATCAGCGTTTTCTTGAGGAAGGCCCGATACATTACATCGACTGGGGAAATGGAATGTGGGCCGCGTTTAGCTACGCGGAATGCACTGCAATTCTGAAAGACCCTCGGTTTTCAGCCAAGCGCACCGGAGCGTTCCTCCTGGCACTTCCGGAGGAACAGAGGAGCCAATTCACAGAGCTGGCACACCTGCTCAGCTTATGGATGCTTTTCATCGACGCGCCTGCACACTCTCGGCTTCGCAAACTAATGAACAAAGGGTTTTCGCCGGCTGTTGTGGAATCCTTGCGTCCGCAAATCGAGGCCATCGTCGATCGAATGCTCGAACCTCTGCGTCGCGCTTCCGAGGCGGAGCTCATGCATGAAATCGCACACCCGCTCCCAGTGCGTGTAATCGCCGAGATGCTTGGCATTCCAGACACAATGCAAGAACAACTGGTCGAATGGTCGAATGCGATCGCGACCTTCTTCGGCAGTCCGCGTAGGACTTTGGAGCAGATTCGGTCTGCGCAACAAGCCGCGCTGGCACTGACAAAGTATTTTCGTGAAGTGGTACCCAAACGGCGACAGCAGAAGGGCGACGACCTCATCAGCCTTCTTTTGAAAATCGAGGAAGACGGAGAAGTCCTAACCGAAGAAGAACTGTACGCGCAATGCGTGATGTTGCTTTTCGGAGGACACGAAACGACCCGGAATCTGATTGGCAACGGAATGTACACCCTGCTGCGGCACCCCGAAGAGTCGTCGAAGCTGCGTGAGCATGCCGGGATGATTCGGACAGCGGTCGAGGAGTTGCTTCGATATGAAAGCCCCGTTCAAAACACCGCGCGCATCGCAAAAGAAGAGATGGACATCGGTGATGTCCGACTGCATCAGGGAGACGTAATCGGGGTCATGCTTGGATCGGCTAACCGAGACCCGCAGCAATTCCAAGAACCTGGCCGTTTGGATCTGTCTAGACTGAATAATGCCCATCTCGCTTTTGGAGCCGGTCCGCATTTTTGCATCGGTAATCAACTTGCTCGGCTTGAGGCACAAGTGGCGATTCTGAAAATGGTGCAGGAATTCCCCCGGATGCGATCGACGGGCAAACCGCCCGAATGGGCTCCGAATTTTTCCTTGCGAGGACTCAAGGACCTTCCGGTCTCTCTCTAGGGGAAAAGAATCGTTCGCCTGTTTGAACACCGGGTAAACCCATCCGAGGGACGCCTTCTCCCGGGACGCCTTCCAAACCGATCGCCCAGGCCGCGCCTTCCCGAAATCTTTAGAATTCGACGTGTAGGCGCAGGGTAGGAACCAGCACTGGCCCCCGATCACGGTTATAGCCAGGATCATCGATGTGCTGCAAACCGAGGGCGGGATCGATTCCACGCCAAAGGTGTAGCGTGTAAAACCCCTCTTCGATGTTCTCTCGCCCATAGTTGAGGCGTCCGTCTCCCAGCACAAAAGCCAAGCCCTCCAAGTGCCAGGTACCTCTGATGATCCGCTTCATTCCCAAGCCAACGGACCCAAAAAAAAGAGCGCAGTCGACGAGATCGGAATCGTCGTTCCTAGGGCTTCCTGGCGCGAAATTCTTTCGAGGGAAACGTCAATCAGTTCGAAGAAAGAAAAAAGGGACGAGAGGAAAGAGGAAAGGGGCCATTTTAAACGAGGTAAGAATGGGGACATTTTAAACGAGCTTATGACAAATGCTCGGCCGACGGCTTGACAGGCGTGGGCACGGGTTGTATGTAACGGGCATGAAAACATGCCGATTGTTGTGCATTTCACTTGCGGTGCTGATCACTTGTGGGCCTGCGATCGCTCAGGAGCCGGTCGTTGGCGTCACAGGGGCCGAGGCTGACGCTCTTTTTGTCAGCAAGGACCCTCACCTGAATATCAACAAGCAGGCTGCTTATCACATCATGAAGGACCTGCTCGAGGCGAACCACTGGGAGCTGGCCGACAAATGGATTACCGCGAGGTACATTCAGCACAACCCCAACGTGGCGTCGGGGCTGGCGGGCGTCGTCAAATTCTTCACGGCGATGCGCAAGCCCACGCCGATCCCGGAGCACTTGAAGACTGAGATCGTCGCGGTAGTCGCGGAAAGCGATTACGTGATTGTCGTGCGGCCGCGCGAATATCCTGATCCGCGCGACCCGTCGAAGAAATACACAACGAGTTGGTTTGACATGTGGCGCTTTGTAGGCGGGAAAGCCGACGAACACTGGGACGGCGCGCTGATCAATCCGCCAGCCCCGCCGAAAGCAAACTGACCGGGTTGCGCCGCTGGAATCTCAAAGTGCCTCAGAAGCCGCCGGCACGGGCGGGTGACCGCGTCGGCGGGCCGATCTTGCAGGGCGCGGGATGCCATTTCGAGCCATTGGGCTCGAGCTTGAACTGCTCGGTGGTCAAGAAGCGGCCGGTAAGAAACTGCGGATCCTCAACGATGCTCGTCACGATCAAATAGCCTTGACCGTCGACGTCTAGGCGATCGAAGTACTCCGTCAGAACGGCCTTGTCGCTATATGGAACTCCATTCTGGCGTAGATAGCCGGGCCGCATGTGGGTCGTCACAACTTTCAAACTGCCTCCGGGAGGCGGCGTGCCGCCGAGGGGCCGTCCAAATCCGCCAGATTGGACCTGCTTTTCCCATGACGCGACCGAATCACCCTGCCATTGAGGCTCGCCGCCATTCCATTTTGAGCCGTCAAAGTGCAGCAAGCGCTTCTGCATGCCGGAATCGATGTCTATTTCGAGCGTGTTGTCATTCGCCCAACTAATGTGCAGCCGCTCTGGCAGGCGCATAACGCCGGCGGCGCCGTAGGCTTTGCACTGATTGCCCGCAGCTTGGTCGGCCGCGGGATCCCACAGGCTCGCGACACGGCGGCCTTCGGCGTTGAGCGGCACAAATGAGAGGTCGCCTTTGGGCGGCGTCATCATGCGCCATCGCCATTCCTCATCGATGATCGAAACCCAATATCCGGTCAGATCGATCAGCGCACCGGCTTTGGGCGTGGAAGCTGGCTTCTGCTGGCCCGTCGGGGGCATTCCCTGCCCTGCAATACTGGGACCAAGGGACCCGCTGGCAAGCAGCAGCGCCAGCATCAGGGCGCGCGTCGAGAAAACCCGAGCGCTACTCATCTTTCTTCCCCAGGTTCTTTGCGTCGCGGCCTGCCGCTTCCCCCCGGTTCAGGTCGTTATAAACAGCCGTGATGAAGGTCTGCGTCGTCCATGGGCCCGTTTCCGCGCCGTAGATGCCGTCGTAGTCCAAAGTTGGCTTCGAGGCTTTAACTTGCTCTAGCGTCCTTCCTTTTTTTACCAGGTCCGCAACTCGATCGCGGATGATCGTCACCATGTCGCGATAATTGACGATGTCGGTCCGGTCGCACAGGCGCCCGTGACCCGGAATCACATACGTTCCGCCTTCCTCGTTCTCCTGAGGGACCATGAGATCGATGATTTGATTGAGCGCATCGATTTCGCCGTTGATGGTGCCGCCCTTCTGCGACTCGATCACTGGGTAGTGGTCCGACGTGAAAATATCGCCGGCGCTCACAACATCGGAGCGGCGAAAGAAGACGATGCTGTCACCGTCGGTATGCGCTGCGTGCGGATGCTCGATGATCACGGCCTCGTCGTTGAACAGTTCCCACCTGTCGTTGTCGTAGGTGTCCGTGGGCCACAACTCTAACGAGACCGGCGGCTGTTTTCCGTCAGCCGCACTCATGCGGTCGAGCACAGCGAGATGCGCGACCACGGAGGCCCCCGTTTCCTCGCCCGGCAGACCGCTGCTGAAGCGGCCCACTTTCGCGAGATTGTGATTGCCGCCGACATGATCTTCATCAGCACTGGTGTTAATGATGAACTCGATGGGCTTTCCTGACAGCGTTCGAATCGCAGAGATGACTTGCTCGCTCATAGGCGCCAGCCCTGCATCGACCAAAATGATGGCCTCGTCGCCCACTTGTACCGTGATATTCGCGCCGGCTCCGACCAGCATGTACACCCTTCCCTGCACGTGCAGCAGGTGGACCTCCGGCTTATCGTCCGCCGACAGCTTATCGGACAAATCCCCTTTGTGATCTTCGCGTGCAGGACTGTGTCCGGTGAACGCAGTCGCCATGGCCAGCACGAGAATGGCTGGCGCGATCCGCCGTTTGTGAGAGGGTGCAACTCGCCGCGATGTCACTTTGGCGGCCCCGCGTTTTTCTGCGGAGGAGGCGGGATGGGAAGCGTCTCCAGTCTCTCTAGGTACTCTGGATAAAGTGTGTCCGCGCCACCTCGCGCCGCCTCTATCGGTATTCCGTAGGCACTCGAGAATTCGGTCAGCCACTCGTTGGTCCCGGGCAAATGATGAGCCACCCAACCTTTGGGATGGTCGATTTCGTGCCTCGGTATGCAGGTAGACGGGGTGAGTGCATAGCCGGGATTGAGCACCCAGTGTTCGGTTCTGACCAGCGGTTCGGTCAGATACACGGGATCCTTTACGATCGAGACGATCGTAAGGAAGTCGCCGTGGCGTATGAAGTACTCGACAAGGTTGGCCTTTTCAGAGCGGGGAAGCCCGTTGCGGCGGAGCCAGCCTTCCTTCAAATGGATCGTCGAGACTTTGAGCTTGTCGCCTTCCCATTTGCCAGTCGAAAAGCCCTGCCACGTGTAGGCAGCGTACCACGGCGGAGGTTCGCGGCCATCCATATAGATCGTGCGCTGTGCGTTCATCCAATACATCGTTGCGTGCCAGGCCACGATTGCCTGAGTGAGTGGGTCCGTCTCTGGCCAAATGCGCATTCCGCCCGGAGCGCGAGGCGCGTAATCGGCGGGGTGCGGCTCGCATTCGTGCTCCTCCTGGCTCCATTTCTCGGCGGTCCAGCTGTCGGCCCGCAGTCGGGCCGCATCATTGATGGGCAGGCCGGTGTAGTCGCCGATGTAGGGGTCGGTCGAGTTGTCAGGGGTGGGCGGCTGACTCCAGCTGCCCGACAGGTCGACTTGCGCGACGGCGGGTCTTGCTGGGAACCAGCTTGCGACTAAAACGGCGGATGCAAGAATCGTGCGGCAGCGGAGACGGCGCATCGTCATTCTCGCTGGCGGCCACGGCGAGTTCCCGTCGCGCTGCGCGTCGCGAGAGCGGACCCGCATCGGAATGTCAGAAAATCCCCGAACATCGTGGAGCTGGACTGTCAGGCGCCTCGACCTGCGAGGCCGGCCGCTTTCTCCGAGCCTAGGTCTTGGCCGCCGGTGTAAATGTGAACGTCTCCTCTTCTGCGATGAAGAAAATCGGCGCGCCCCCGGTGGAGATGCGAGCGGCGTGAGCCAAAGTCTCCTTATAAAGCTTTTCGAAAGCCTCCATATTGGTGGGACGAGGATAAAGTACCAAGAACCTAATCCCTGCCATGCTTTCTTCCTCCAGCAGTTTCGTCAAGGGCTTCGACGCACTACGGCGCCTTCAAAACCAGGCAACACCGGCGACATCATACCAGACCGGCGAACGAAAGCCGCCCAACTGGAAGCTGTGTCGATGATCGAGGGTTTTCTGCAGTTCTCCGGCTTCGCTGCCTGATGGGCGCGGGCGTCCATCACCTCACTTCATGGAACGCGCTTCGAGGCTGGCGAGAACGTTGCCGCGAGCGTCCAACAATTGCAGCTGTTGTCTCGTGATCTTCCAGGCCATTACCTCCGTGAGCGCCTTGAGGAATGCCGTCTCGGTGTCCATGCCTTCTGGACAAGCCATCATGGTGCTGGCCATCTGACGAAAGGTGAGTTCGTCGCCTTTCAGTTCATAGCTGCCTATCAATCCGTTGCAGCCGCCCGATCCGCTGACCCGGTGAGACTCAGAGTCAAGGACAAAATAGGGTTCCCTTTGGTGAGACGCTACGGGGACAGCTATTTCTCCCAGGCGTGTTAACTTCCAGTAGGTGTTTTCGAGCGACGGGGAGGGGTTGCGAACTGAGGATCGCTTCGGCTGTCCTGCCGCGGTTCCGACCGCACGGACAGGCTCGAACTCGTAAACGCCTCCCTCTGCCAGCAGAGAAAGAAAAAGATGGTCATTTTTCAGAATGTACGAGCGCACGTACGTCCAGTCCTTTGGGATGCGATCGTTGAGCGGTGCGGGCGGACACATGGCGCGCGTGAGCGCGAGCGGTCCGAACTGAAGCTGATTCGGTCCCGCAGATTTCCACGTGCCACGTCCGCGGTTGCAATCGATTCGTACACTCACGCCGCCGTCACTGTCGAACAGAATTGTGTACTTCGCCCGGTCGGCAGGGGCCAGCGTTTTGTCATCACTGCCCTGGAACTTCACAAGCTGCCAAGATGTGCCGCGGAGGTCGGTAGCCGCGGCCTGTGGTGCGGTCTGCGCGCCAATATTGTCGACCATAGCGAGCAGGAGCGCTATCAAGCACAACCCCATCGCGAACTCTTCACAGAGGCCTACCTTTAGTGACCGGCGGAATTTCACTCGGAGGCTCTGATTCTGAAATCTGACCTTCGTCTGTCCGCCTTCGTTCCTCAGCCGCTTGGAACGACCGGTGTTCTTCACCCGGCTCTGCGGTGCCACCAGCGAATGAGACGCTGCTTGTCGACGAACGCACCGGCGAGCGGTGCTCGGGCACAGCGATTTCTGAGAGCGAAAACTCGGTCGATTGAGCGTCCCGAAACCCCGCAAGCTGTGCTAAAGCTCCGGCGGGAGGGCGGCCCGCAGGCTCGCTTACATGCGCGCTGGCGATGCCTTGTCAAGGACGTCAATCAGCGTCTTTGCGCCGGCTGGGGGGGTGCCGCTCGTGATGATTTCCTTCACAGTCATCTCCTTGCCGTAGAGCGCTTTGTTGGCGTCGGAGTCACCATCCATCGAAGCCCCCTCGAGAGAAACGCCAGCAAACAGGCCCTTGGAACGCGAATAGGTCAGCACGTCCACGTTCATTGCTTCTGCGTTATACGCAGTCGTCTGAGCCCCCGGACCCGCGGCTGCGCTGGCGTTGCCTCCCAGCTTCGTCTTGCCGTTCAAGACCTGATCCGCGCCTTTTTGATTCATCACGAGCAGCAAGAAATCCGTAGCTGTGGAGCCCAGTTGAACGCCGAGACTTCCCTGATCGAGCTTGTACATGGCCGGAGCGCCCCAGCTTCCGTTCATGCTGGCGCCTTTGCGGCACACCAGTACACCGCGCCCGTAACTGCCACCAATGCCGACGGCTACCTTCTTGACGCTGGGGAAGATGAGCACGCATTCAGCCTTGTCCAGAACGCCTTTGGGTAGGCCCTTCGGGTCGGAGAGAATATCGCTGAATACCTTGGCGGAATTGTCCAGGCGTTGATCTTCCTTTGACTGGGCAAATGCCGGAAGAGCCATCATCAGCAAAAGAACGATCCCTGCAATCTTGATTTTCATGCGTGTGTCCTTTCAACGGGTGAAGTGAAGCAATGACTAGCCAGGGCAGAGCGAATATAGCTAAAACGGGACTTGCTGTACACTGGTCGTTGTTGGCCGGGTCGGAAAAATCTGGCGTTCCCGCAGTCTACTATTCCGACCCGAAAACAGGCTTGCGATCCGCCGAGGTAGTTCATAGGAACAGGCCCAGTGACCCTGGTTATCATTGGGGTTGGCCCCAGCTCCCGGCACTCAAGTCGGTCCTCAAAAATCATCGCCACCGGAAAGATGGATTTCTGGAAGGAATTGGGGAAGAGCTTCCCCGCGGGAACTGGCGTAATTCCACCGTACGACAGACAGCATCCCTCGAACGCTTTTGTGATAGAACAAATCTGTTCTAAGACCCGGGCTTGGTCGAGAGTTCCATCGTAGGGGCCAATTAATGGGCTTTCTATCGAACCTGAAGATTCGTCCAAAACTCCTGATCGCTTTGGCACCACTGGCGCTGATGGCCATTGTCGCAGCCGTCTACTCGTCGATTGAAAGTAAGGCCATCGACACCAGGTACAGCCAACTGATTTCCAACTACATGCGCGCACTATCGCAATTGACCTATGCGCGTGCCCAGGAGAATTTATTCGGACAATTCCTTTACAAGGACATCGCCGAGCTCGATCCGGACAGACTGCGAGTCATTGAGGCAGACCTGGACAAGAGTTACGCGGACTTCAAGGCCAATATCGCCGAGGTCGAAAGGTACGGCATCTTCGATTCAAACGAGCTCAGATCCGCCGAGGCGCTATTTGATCGCGCCGTGACCGACGCACACCCTGTGCGGACCGCGAGTCTGAAGGGAGATAACGTCACGGCGATGAATCTTATGCGGTCCACGGTCGATCCCGAACTGCGCCAGGCCCGAGAAGCTTTAACGCCGCTCAACGACAACCTGAGGGCTTCCATCGATCAGGAATCCGACGACCTCACACGGAACACGCACCGCACCATTCTCGTCTCCTGGTTCGTGATCGGGTTGGGACTCGCCCTGTCCATTGTGGTGACGATTGCGATAATCCAAAAGGAGGTGGTGGAGCAGCTGGTGACGTTGAACGGCAGTATCCAGGATCTCGCCCACGGCGTGCTGGACCGGGCCATCCCGTACGCACACTACAACAACGAGATCGGCGATATGAGCCGGGCATTGACAACGCTTCAGGGCGCTGCGCGCGAGCGCGAAATGCAGGCGTGGATCAAGGCCGAAGTGGCTGCCGCCATGGAGAAGGTCAAGGCGGCGGAAGATTTCAACGATTTCGCGCGTCTGCTATTGTCGCGATTATCAGAATCCATCCCGTTACTCTATGGGGCTTTCTATCTTGGCGATGACCGCGGAGCACGTTTTTCGCTCGTGGGCGGATTTGCGATCGATGCCGACAAAAAGCCTCGGGAGTTTCGTTCGGGCGAAGGGCTGGTGGGCCAGGCAGCAATGGAGCGGCGCTTGTTGGAAGTCGAAGCCGACCCGGAAGATCCCTACTTTCGCATAACCGCAGGCGTCGGAAATATAGAACCTCACCACCTCCTGTTCGTCCCGGTTGCCGGTCCGCGCCGGGTTACCTCTGTCATTGAGCTTGCGCCTGCCCGCCCTCTCTCCGACCGCGAGCGAAGCCTACTGGACGCTGTTGTGCCGATCCTGGCTGCGAATATCGAGATTTTGGCCGCCAATATCCAAACCAAGACCCTTTTGGAGCAGACCCGGGCCCAGGCCGAAAGTCTCGTCGCTTCCGAGCGCCAGCTCACAGCACGCACAGAGGAGTTGGAATCCGCCAATAGAGCCTTAGAGTCTTCCAAAGAGGGGCTGCGGCGCGCCAAGGAAGTTGCAGAAGAAGCCACCAAGGTAAAGTCGGACTTTCTAGCAAGAATGAGCCACGAGATCCGAACGCCGATGAACGCCATCATCGGGCTTTCACACCTGGCCCTGAAGACGACCCTCCATCCCCGACAGCGAGACTACGTCAGAAAGATTCAACAGTCAGGACAGCATCTTTTGGGAATCATCAATGACATTCTGGACTTCTCCAAGATTGAGGCAGGCAAGCTGTCAGTCGAAACGATCGACTTTGCTCTTGAAAATGTGCTGGAAAACGTCGGTAACCTCATTTCCGAAAAGGCCACATCGAAGGGACTCGAGCTCATCTTCGACGTCGAGCCAGCTCTCTCGACCCATCTTCAAGGCGACCCCTTGCGGCTGGGGCAGATTTTGATCAACTTCTGCAACAACGCAGTGAAGTTCACCGAGAAGGGGGAGATCACTGTCAAAGCCCGTATTCAGGAAGAAGACGCGAGCGGCCTGCTCGTCCGTTTTTCCGTTAGCGATACGGGAATCGGTTTGACCGAGGAACAGATGGGACGATTGTTTCAGGCCTTCGAGCAGGCCGATGCCTCAACAACTCGAAACTATGGCGGAACCGGCTTGGGCCTGGCCATTGCGAAGGGCTTGGCAGAGCTTATGGGAGGCGAGGTTGGAGTCGATAGCGAGGTGGGCAAGGGAAGCACCTTCTGGTTTAGCGCTCGACTGCATAAGAGTTCGACAGAAAAGCGGCAACTGGTCCCAAAGCCAGATTTGCGCGGACGCCGAGTCTTAATTATCGATGACAATTCTCACGCGCGCGCCGTCCTGGCCGAGATGCTGACGAGTATGACCTTCGTCTCGGATGAGGCAGCTTCCGGACAGGAAGGCATCGAAATGGTCCGCCGTGCCGCTGAGCGAAGCGAGCCATACGAACTGGTTTTCGTGGATTGGCAGATGCCCGAACTTGACGGGATTGAAACGGGCAAGCGAATTCGCGCGCTGTCTGGCGCTGCCGCTCGGCCACATTTGGTCATGGTCACCGCCTATGGCCGCGAAGAGGTGCTGAAACAAGCCGAGGACAACGGGTTTGAGAACGTTCTGATCAAGCCAGTCAGTTGCTCTATGTTGTTCGACGCGAGTATTCGCGCGATCAGTGGGGATGTCGAGCAGCCTCAGGAGGAGGCCGCGGCACAAACTGTTGTCTCGCGCGAACTCGACCGCATCGCTGGTGCCCGGGCCCTGCTCGTGGATGACAACGAAATCAACCAAGAGGTTGGGGTGGGACTGCTCGAAACTGCCCATGTGTTTGTCGATGTGGCAGGCAACGGCGAACAGGCAGTCCGGATGGTCAAAGAGCACGATTACGACATCGTTTTGATGGACATGCAAATGCCGGTCATGGACGGAATTGTTGCCACCAAAGCCATCCGATCCGATCCAAAGTTTCTCGAGCTGCCGATCGTGGCCATGACGGCCAATGCCATGGCCAGTGACCGCGAGAAGTGTTTGGAAGCAGGGATGAACGACCACCTCGCCAAGCCCATTGATCCTGATCAGCTTTTTCGAACGCTCGCCCGTTGGGTGAAACCACGCCCGGCGGAGACGGCGAAACCCCCGGCTCGTGCCGCGAGCTCCAGCCGTGAAGTGCTTCTCCCGCAGGTCGTCGGCCTGGATCAAGAAGCCGCGCTGAAGCGGGTCGGTGGCAACCAGCGGCTCTTGCGCGATTTGCTGACACAATTCAGTGTGAAAGAGGTGGGAGTAGCCGATCAAGTCTCCACCGCGCTCCAGAGCGGCGATCGCGAGTTGGCCGAACGGCTCGCCCACACAGTGAAGGGAGTCGCCGCGAATATCGGCATCACCTTGGTCTCCTCGGCTGCGGCCAAGCTGGAAAAAGCGATTCGCGAACAGGATGGAACGGTCTCCCCAGCGCTGGAAGAGTTTCGCATTGTTCTCAGCCGCCAGATCGACGCGATTCGACTGGGACTGAGCAACGCCATGACCCCAGAGCCGAGTCCTCACCCAAAAGCTCCATTCAACGCCGGCGAGGCTGCCACCCTGGCTGCCAAGCTGAAGGCACTGTTAGTCGCCAGCGATGGCGAAGCGGGGGAGGCTTTTCTCCCTCTGGCCAGCGCTTTGGCGGGCAGAGTTGCCCAACCTCGGCTGGACGATCTCGGCGGAGCCATTAACGAATTCGATTTTGACAAAGCGCTTAAGCGCCTTAACGAGATCGCCAAAGATTGCGGTCTCACCGGAGGCGGACTGTGAAAGCCAACGAGGAAAAGAGGTTGGTGCTACTGGTGGACGACGCGCCAGCCAACATCCAGGTCGTAAATTCTATCCTTAAAGACGATTACAGGATCCGAATCGCTACGAGCGGCGCCAAGGCCTTGGACCTGGCGAACAGTTCTCCATCCCCTGACCTCATCCTTCTGGACATTATGATGCCCGAGATGGACGGATACGAGGTCTGTACGCGCTTGAAAGCGGCTCCACGCACCCGCGACATCCCGGTCATCTTTCTCACTGGAAAAATAGAAGCCGAGGACGAGACCCGAGGATTTCAACTGGGAGCCGTGGACTACATCCATAAGCCATTCTCACCCCCGGTTGTGAAGGCGCGCGTCGAAACTCATCTGATGCTTCGAGAGGCCCGTGAGCAACTCGCCAGGCAGCTGTTAGCGCTGAATGCAGAACTGGAAATGGCCAGACAGATTCAGTTGTCCATCTTGCCGCGCCAGACTCCCCAGCTCGACGGCCTTCAGATTTGTGCCCGTTACGTTCCGATGAGTTCCGTCGCCGGAGACTTCTACGACTTCATCGTGGTCGACCCCCAACACGTCGGAATTCTGGTTGCCGACGTTTCCGGGCACGGCCTGCCCGCAGCGCTGATTGCTTCGATGCTGCAGGTGGCACTGACCGCACAGCACGGGCAAGCCTCCAAGCCTGGACAAGTCCTGTCGGGGCTCAATCTCGCTCTTTGCGGAAAGTTTCAGAGTAACTTTGTGACGGCCGCTTATCTGTTTGTGGATCTCGAACGGCGGGTCATTCACTACGCTGGCGCCGGACATCCCCCTCTGCTGCTGTGGAGTAAATCCTCTCGGACGACTCAGGAAGTCTGTGAAAATGGCCTGGTGCTGGGCCAGTTCCCCGAAGCCCAATACGATTCGGTAGAAGTGCCCGCCGGGCCTGGCGATCGCTGCCTGCTATATACCGACGGAGTCGTCGAGGCTCGAAACCGATCGGAGGAAGAGTTTGGGAACGATCGACTGAAGGAGTTCCTGGAAAGAAATTCGGGCCTCGCCGGGGATCAGTTTGCTGAGCAGCTCCTCGAAAAACTGGCCCGCTGGTCGGAGTTAAAGACCGGTGAAAGCCACAGCGACGACATCACCTTTCTCACGATCAGCTTCGACAAACCGGCATAGCTACTAACCCTTTGTACCAGCGAAGGATGGCCTCATCACGGTCGGCCAATCCATGCCATAGATTTAATGAATTGGACCCCCGAGACGATTGGCATACGATAAGCTCCGTCTTGTGATTGTAGATCGGTCAAATCAGAGTCTGGATCGGTGAGGACGATGTCATCTAAATCCGTCGCACCCCACGCGGCTTCGCTCGCAGTCAGGCGACTGCTGGATTGGGGCGGCAAGCATGCCGGTGGCGGCCCGTTGGCGGCACCCAGCTCCTGCGAGGTTCCCGGGCAGCTTGCCAGAGCGCTGCGATCTTACGCTGTCGGACTCCTCGCGGTTCTGGCCATCACGGTGGTCTATCGACACGGACCGATCGTCAATGTTACGACCGTCGGATTTACATTCCTGCTTGCCATCCTGGTGGCTGCCGCTGTAAGTGGTTTCGGCACGTCGCTTCTAATGTCGGTGGCTGCGGCTGCCGCTTACGACTACTTTTTTATCCCACCGATCTATGAGTGGAACATTTCCGATCCTCAGAACTGGGTGGCTCTGGGCGCGTTCGTCGTCACGGCCGCTGTCGGAAGCGCTCTTTCCGCCTCGGCTCGCCGACAGACGCGAGTAGCGCGACGGCAGCGTGAGGAAGCCGAGCAGCTATACAACCTGAGTCAGAGGCTTTTGAGCGCCGGAGATTCGCTGTCGCTGTGCAATGCCATCCCCCAAGACATTGTCGAAAGCTTCGGCACCCGCGCCGCAGCCCTGCTTCGCGCCCAAGACCAGATGGTCTTTTACTCTATCGGCGGTTCACGCCTGTTTGACACCGCGAAGCTCAAGGCCAGCCTTGCCGACAAAAGCGCTCGGGTGGATAGCGTATCGAACGTTTCCTACGTGGCGCTGCGGCTAGAGCCTAAGGTAATCGGATGTGTGGGCCTGGCGGACGCCGGGCTTTCCGCCGAGACGCTCGAGTCGCTGGGGCCTCTGGTAACCATCGCCATTGAGCGGGTGCGGGCCATCGAACAGGTCGGATCGAGGGTTTTCGGGAGAGCGAAAAGCTAAAATCGGCGCTATTGGATGCGATCACACACGAGTTCAGAACTCCGCTCACGGCGATGAAGGTATCGGTAACTGGAATGCTTTCCGATTTGAGTTTCGATCGAAAACAGTGTCGGGAACTGTTGGCGATGATTGACGAGGGTTGCGACCGCATCGACCAGTTAGTGGATGAGGTTTCGCAGATGTCTCGGTTTGAGTGCGGCGACGTCCCGCTGACGCTGTCTCACCATTCGGTCGGAGAGCTCATCGACACCGCTCTTGCGGAGAGTCGCGGGATTTTAGGCCCGAGGCCCGTCGAACTGCGAGTTGCAAACGAGGAGGCGCCGATCCGAGCCGATCTCCAGTGGGCGACCAAGATCCTGGTACATCTCATTGTGAATGCCCACCTGTACTCAACGCCAGAAACGCCGATCGTCATCCGCACGGAAACCGGCAAAGGATTGGTCTTCTTCCACGTGGCGGACCGAGGTCCGGGGATCGACTCGGCCGAGATCCCGCGCATCTTCGGGAAATTTTACCGCGGCAAGGAACACCGCTTCCGCGTTCAGGGCACGGGCATGGGCCTGCCGATTGCCAAATCAATTGCAGAGGCACACGGCGGCACCATAACGGCTGTCAGTAAATCGGGGGAAGGATCCGTCTTTACGTTTAGCCTGCCCATTGATCGATCTTTGGACTGAGGGGACCAAGTCGCTCGCGCATCGCTTGCGCGACTCTAAGCGGAGAGCGCAGTGAGCGGAGCCACGCCCGAGATCGATCCCGCCGCGCATCAAAATTTCACCATGATCGCGATGGTGTTCACCCACTGACTCTTGCGAAGATCGGGCTGCCAGAGAGTCCAGGGGCTGCCGTACTGCGCCAAGCAGGAAGCCGCTACGGTCGCCGGCAAGTCGAAACCAGCGGTTGGGCCAAAACCCTGATAAAGACCTTTGGTCGACGGTGAGTAGTCGGAGACGGCGGAGGTGGCCCCATTCGTGCAGATGTAGCTGGCACCCGTGCCCACGCTGTTTCCATAAGCGACTGGCGCAACGTTGCCACCCGGAGGCGTGATACCACCGCGGCCGGACCAGTACGGGGTGGTTGAGTAGCGGTATCCCGTCTCAAAGCGGAAAGTGATGAACTCGGTGGGCATCCAGTCGGCCGTCACTGTGGAGTCCCAACCTTTGAATATGCTCCCAGGGTACTCAGCCGAGTAAGGCGATCCAGAAACAGCCGTCGCCCCATTGATCGGCTGTAGCAACGTCAGGTAGCGGCCAGGATTGTCCAGCATGCCGCCTCCGAGAGTTAGCCCGAACAGATCCTTGTGGAACCAGAAGCGGTTGTACAACATCCAGCCCGCAAAGGATTGCTTGGGATGCCCGCCACTGTTGTTATGGCAGCTCACACCGCCGCCGTATTCGCATCCGAGGTCGCCGGTAAGGGAGAACGCCATCTTGTCTAGGCCTAGCTCGTCCGGGCGATTGAAATACCGAACCTCGATGCTGTTATCTGTGTGAATTCGCGATCGCCCTGGCACGCCGAGCGTATCGGTGCCGTTGCCGTAGTTATTGAAGACCATGGAAAGCCACGGCTCGGGCCGCCACAGGATTTGTCCGCCGAACCCTCTTGACCCGTTGTACTTGGCGTAGGACTGCCAGCCGTTGATGATCCACGGCTCGATCTTCAGCTTTTCGGTCGGGAACCACTGTATTCGCACGCCGTTAAAAAACCATGGCGTGTTCGACGAGACAAACGAAGGCTGATAGGCCCAGTTGTCAAAATTGTAGTAGCTGAACAGTCCGATATAGGACACGAAAATTCCTGCGTCGATGTTCAGGCCGTGGTTCACGTTGAAGTGATATCCGCCCCACGCTTCGGAAAAATATCGGTAGGCATCGTTCAGGTCCCACTGGCCGACGCCAGCGCTACCGTCATTGCGCGGCGTGGTGGTGGCAAACAGGCCGAACATCGACAGGAATCGGGCCCGAACATTGTCGACGTGGAGGTCGCCGCCAATGCTCATTTGCTCCAACTGCACCTCGCCACTTCGGAAGCTCTCGGTCGACCCGCCCATGGTGTGGTCTCTCGGCTGGTTGTAATCCTCCATGAAGTTCGTATCTACGCGGATCTCCGGCGTAAAGTATTTCGTCGCCAGCGGCGTATCCACGTTCCGGGCGGTGCCGTTCAACCATGTAAAATCCGCGTAGGAGAAAGGATCTGCTTTTGTCTGGGTCTGGGGCTCGAAATTCGGTACTGGAGGGGCCACCGCTGCGGGTTGCGCCGGTGCGTGTTCCTGGTTCGGGTTGGCACTGACCGACGCAAGTGCGGGCGACGCCGCTGGCACTTCGGCCGGCTGTGCCACCGCATCGCGAGTCTTCAAAATGGCTTCGAGTTCCTCGATGCGTTTCTCCATCTCTTCCAGCTGTTTTGCGACGGCGGGGGGAATTTCTGCCTCGCTCGAATTCGCGGGGCGGCCGGAGGAGTCCCCCTCGCTCAAAGAAGCATTCGTCGGGCCCGCGGGCGACGGCGGCGCTGGGTCGTTCAGGCGGGCGAACTGCTTTGGTAGCGATGCCTGTGAATCGGCCTGCGCTCCACAATTGGGAGCCGCGAGAAACGCGAGGCCGCCAATGAAAGCCAGCGAAAAAGCAGCGCCGAACCAAACTCTGCTTCGAGGCGCCGTAGCCTTTTCGCGACGCACTTCCAACTCGATCTTCGGCTGTATTGTTCCGACCATCCATCTCCGCTCGATGATCATTGTTGCATCTCCCTTTTTCGTGCTGTGACAGCGCCTTAGACTCTAACGCGAAATTTGAGCAGGCGCCGTGGCCGACGCGGCGCCCGCGCCCGCGATGTTCCTGAGTGCCGGTACACGCTTGCCAGTATCAAAGATTCCGTTGGGCGAATTGCCGTCGTAAGCATATCGGTTTCGTTACGAGACTGGTTCTCTGACGCGAATCGCGTCCTTACTTCTCTGGCCATCTCACACCGCCGTACGTACGAAACGCATGAGAATCAAATAAGCCTTTTATAAAAACCCCGCGGCCCGCCGTTCTCTGGCACATCCGATTCGATCGCTCAGGCCATCGAGCCTCTTCGAGGAACCCAGGGGTCCACACAACCAGCCATTCTGCTGTCATCCACTCTTTGCTGTGCTCGGTGCTGGTGACACTTCAGAAAATGCGGGCCACACACTAAAGTCAGCCTTCGATGTGGTCAAACTCAATTAACGGATGGTCTGAATTCAGTTGTGCGAAAGATTGCTTACGGAAAAAGTAAATCCTTTTAACTCCACCGGACTTACGGAATCCTTAGGAACCACTAACGACTCCTTTATCTGGTCCGGGGCATCATGCCAGCCGAGATTTTTCCGTCCGACACAGTTGCAGGCGGTCGTCACAGTCAATGCCCATTGTGGAGTTGTCACCCTCTGAAGCCGCCGCGAGAAACGTCGCCATGAACACCGCAAAAATCCTGCTGGTGGACGACGACGGCCAAGTGCGTCGCGCCTTGCGGACCACGCTCACCGGTGCGGGCTACACGGTCGTCGAAGCGCGAACGGGCGAGGAAGCAATCGAAGAAGTTCAGGCCGAAGGTTCCGTGAATCTGGTTTTGCTCGATTTGAAGATGCCCGGGATGGGCGGTATCGAGGCGTGCCGCCGGATTCGCAAAATTTCCGATGTTCCGATTTTGGTGATTAGCGTGCTCCGCACGCAGGAGGAGAAGGTGCAGGCCTTCGATGCGGGAGCCGACGATTACCTGGTAAAGCCATTCGGCATTCAAGAGCTTTTGTCGCGAATCCAAGCACTCAGGCGGAGGGTCTCGGGTTCCAAGCCGACCCCTCCGTTTGAATCGGCCGGCCTGAAAATTGATTTCGAGAGACGTCGGGTAAACGTCGGCGATCTGCCGATCCATCTGACGCCCAGTGAGTTTGAGCTTTTGCGCTATCTCGTTCTGAACGAAGACAAGCCCGTTTCGCATCACACGTTGCTTCAGTCGTTGTGGGGTCCGGAGCATACGAGCGAGATTCAACGTCTGCGCGTGACCATCAATCAATTGCGCCGCAAAATAGAACCGAACCCGGAGCGGATTCGCTACATTCATACGGAACACCAGTTCGGGTACCGTTTTGAGCCGATCGTTGAGAAGCCCGCGAAGCGGAAACCGAAATTGTAGGCTTGTTTCTCTCGGGAGAATCAGCCATGGTACGAAAGGAACTCAGCAGCGAGGCCGGCCGACCGTTCCCGGTGATTCCGCAAATGTCGATGAACGCTGAGCTGATACTGATTGTGGATGACAACCCGCAGATTCGTCATGCTCTGCGTGCGGTGCTAGTTCCCAGGGGCTTCACAATTCTCGACGCACGGAGTGGAGAAGAAGCCCTCGAGCTGATTCGCCGCGAGCGAGTCGACCTCATCCTTCTCGACGTCAATTTGCCGGGCATCTCGGGTTTTGAAACCTGCCGCGAAATCCGGCGCACCAGCGAAATTCCAGTGATTATGCTGAGTGTGCGGGCGAGCGAGCGCGACAAGGTGCAGGCATTCGACGCCGGTGCGGACGACTACGTGGTCAAACCCTTCGGCGCCGAGGAGTTGATCGCACGGCTGCGCGCGACCATGCGTCGAGCCGGGTCGGAAGACTCTCGCACGTTCGTCTCTTCCAATCTCCAGATCGACTTCGAACGCCGCACCGTTTCCGTACGGGGTCGCACGGTTCGGCTCACCCCCAAGGAGTTCGCGTTACTCCGACAACTAGTGACGAACAAAGACAAAACGCTCACACACCGATGGCTTTTGCAAGCAGTTTGGGGCCCCGATTATGGGGAGGAGACCGAATCACTGCGCGTCCTCGTCAATCAGCTGCGTAGAAAGGTGGAACCGAACCCCAGTAACCCGCGCTACATTGTCACCGAACCCTGGGTGGGATACCGCTTCGAGAGCCAGGAGAGAGAAAACAGCCAGAGCAAGTCGTAGTTCGCTACGTGTAACGGAACAGCGCCTTAAAACCGAAGTCCATATGCTGCTGGATGTGGCAATGGAACAGGGACAGCCCTGGCTGATTGGCAACCAAGTCGACCGAAACACGCCCGTAGAACGGAACGATGACCGTGTCTTTCATGACGCCGGCCGTGGGCTTTCCGTTCACATCGACGAGTTCGAACAGGTGACGGTGCAGGTGAACGGGATGTGAATCGTCGGTGCGATTGCGGAAAACCAGACGGTAGCGAGCTCCTTCCTGTAGAACGAACTCGCGGTCGTGCGGATAGGCTTTTCCGTTGATGTGCCAGACATTGAATTGACCCGCTCCACTGGGAATCTTTTCAAACACCATATCGATCGTCTGTTCCTGAGCCGGTGGAGCCGCCTTCCCACCAAACAGGGTGTAGTCCCACAAAGGCTTGGAAGGCATCACCCACTGCGGCTCACGGTGCAGATTGGCGTACTCCACGACGACCCCCAATCCCGCGTTGCGGATCATGTCGTCGGTAGACCCTAATATCCAGACGCCGGGCTGATTCATCTCCACGAACGCATCGATGCGCTCGCCGGGGCCCAGCATCAGGACCTCGACCGATTGCGGCGACGGGACCTTGTTGCCGTCCATCGCGACGACGCGAAACTGATGTCCCGTGAGTGCAATCGTGCGGTTCTCGATGGCGCTCGCGTTGAGCACATGAACCAGAAGGCGTTCGCCGGCACGGACACGAATCGGCTCGCCCGCTCCCAGAGCTTTGTCGTTGATGGAGAACAGCTGAGAGGTCACCTCCAGACCATTCGGACGCGTATCCAGAACCGTGGGCTTCTCCGGTTGCGGACTCAATCCTCCGCCCTCGGCTGCTTCGTTTTCCATTTGATCGGTGAAAAACGCCTCCCAATCCCGCAAGGCTAAGAAAATCTCCTGGTCATACTGGCCCGGGTCGCTCCCCGAATCGATCATCAGGAAACCGTATTGGCCCGTGTAGGTGCCGCGGTGTAGATCGGCACCTGCCATGGCGTGGGAGTGATACCAGCGGGTTCCCGCAGGACGAGGAGTGAATTGGTAGCGGCGACGGCCCCCGGGAGACACGGCGGGGGTACCTTCTTCCTCGGAACCGTCGACGTCGGGCGAGACGAACAGTCCGTGCCAGTGAACCAGCTCCGCGGCGTCGGTGTCGTTGATCACATCGACGGTCACCGGCTTGCCTTCTCGCACGCGAAGCACCGGGCCGGGAGACGTGCCGTTGTATCCGATGGTGCTGATAAAGCGGCTCGGGGCAAGCTCCATCGCGATGGGGGAGATTCGCAGCGTGATATCGGCGGGAATGGCTTCTTCAGGGTGTGCGCCGGCCGCAGCTTCCGTCGGGATTGACATCCCGGCCTGTCGTTGTTCAGACGAGAACCGGCCCCCGGCGGCCCATAGAAGCGCGGCACCCCCGAACCCCATCAGTTCCCGGCGTTTCACAGCTTCCTCCTGGACGGGCCACAGAGGGAAATCGTCTCACGTCTGAATCGAGAGGCACAAGAGAGACGCCCACAATTGGATTGTCCGTCAACCAGTTGTGTGTCAGCGCAAACCTTGAAGAATGAGGGTGAACGGTGAGCGCTCGCACGTCTGACCGCATCGTATTGAGAGGAGGATTCCAATCTGTTACGCTTTCAACCTCTGGGGATCGATCCGATGAAAGCTCTTCGATGGGCTTCGGCGCTGGCTTTGCCCTTGGCTTTGGCCAGCGGTGTGGTCGGTTTCCAGAACGGCGGATCCGCTTGGTTTCAGCGAGAAAGTCCTTCCTATTCCTATGATTACGGACCCTCCAATAGCAAAGAGCGCGCCGAGTTCTACTGGTCCCGCTTGCGCTACAGTGCGAGGACCGACAGCTATGGCGGCGGTTTCGGTTACGGATACGGTTTTGGTAGTTGGGAGCGGGACTATCCGAAGGCAGACCGTCAATTCCTGATGGCTCTGCGCCGACTGACCCGAATTCAGGCAAGGTCGACAGAACAGGTGGTCGATCTGGACAGCGACGAAATCTTTAACTACCCCTGGGTCTATGCCGTCCAAGTGGCGAATTGGACGTTCACGGACGCAGAAGCGAAACGCCTCCGGGAATACCTTCTCAAAGGCGGCTTTCTAATGGTGGACGATTTCCACGGGACAGCCGATTGGGATCGGTTCATGACCGGCATGCGCATGGCCTTTCCGAACCGGCCCATCGAGGATCTGAACGACAACGACGAGATTTTTCACGTGCTGTATGACATCGGTCAGCGTTTCCAGGTGCCGGGAGAACAATACGTCGTCACGGGCAGAACCTACGAAAAGGATGGTTACGTGCCGAAGTGGCGGGCCATTCGCGACGACAAGGGGCACATCATGGTCGCCATCTGCCACAACATGCATCTCGGAGACGCCTGGGAGTGGGCCGACGACCCTAGGTATCCCGAGCGGTTTGCGTCCATGGCCTTTCGCGTCGGTCTCGACTACATCATGTACGGCATGACGCACTAACGAGCGGGCTTGGGGACCGCGATCGGGGCTCGCGGTTGTGCGAATGATGTTTGAACTTCTTTTCAAGTATCCGGTCGCGGTTTTCTCCAAGGGCAGATTTGCGCTGCTCGGCGGCTGGCCAAAATGGCTGCTATGTCTTTTGGTCGTCGCGGCCCTGGCCGGTCTGGGATGGCGCACCTACTCGCGCCTGGCGCGCAGTGCTCATTCCCTAAGGGGCTGGCAAGCCGGCATTCTCTGGCTCCTCCAGTCAGTTTCGGTCTCGCTTCTTTTGCTTTTGCTCTGGCGACCAGCGATGGTGGTCGCAGAGCTGAAGCCCCAGCAGAACATCGTGGCGATTCTGATCGATGACTCTCGGAGTATGGGGATTCGGGATAGCTCGGCGACGCGCGAGGAAGAAGCCACAACCGCTCTTCAGAACGGCGTTCTGGCGCGGCTTCAAGAAAAATTCCAAACACGCTTATACCGGCTGGACAGTCATCTGACTCGCATCTCGGGCTTGGAACAGATCACGGAGCCGACAGCGCCCGCCACCCATATCGGAGACAGTCTGAAGCAACTGGTGGCCGACACCAGCGATTTACCCGTTGGCGCAGTCGTTTTGTTCAGCGATGGTTCGGATAACGCCGGGGGGATCGATTTGGAAACAATTTCGGCTCTCCGCAACAGGCACCTTCCGGTGCACACCGTCGGCTTCGGCGAGGAAGCGATCTCGCCTGACGTCGAAATCAGCGATGCGACACTCTCTCCTCGAGCTCCGGCGGAATCGCGCTTATCGGCAACCGTCACCTTTCACGAGACCGGGTACGCGGGCAGGACTGCCACGCTGACGGCGCGCGAGGGCAACAAAATCCTAGCGTCGCGGCAGATCACGTTTGCCGGAAATGGCAAAACGCAGAGCGAGAAGCTGCTGTTTAATGCCGGCGCAGCGGGAGCAAAAGCAATTCAATTCTCCATAGAGCCCCTGCCCGGTGAGAGAAACCAGCTGAACAACAGCGTTACCCGTCTGGTCAATGTGGACGCACAGAAGCGACGCGTGCTCTATGTGGAAGGAGAGCCTCGCTGGGAATACAAGTTCATCCGACGTGCCGAAGACGATGACCGAGTCGTCCAAATCGTTTCCATGCTGCGTACCACAGAAAACAAAATCTATCGCCAGGGAATACGCGATCCGAACGAACTGGCCGACGGCTTTCCCACGCACGCGGAAGATCTTTTCAGTTACCAGGGAATCCTGATTGGCTCAGTAGAAGCCGGCTATTTCACGCCGGCCCAGCAGGACTTGATTCGGGAGTTTGTCGACCGGCGTGGAGGCGGGCTTCTTTGGCTCGCGGGCCATTCCTCGCTTGCCGATGGGATCTGGGGCGGATCGAATCTGGCGGACCTTCTTCCCGTCGTACTTCCCAACAAAAAGAACACTTTCCATCGCGCTCCTGCGACCGCCGAACTGACTCCGGTCGGTGCCGACAGCCTCATCTGCCGACTGGTCGATGACCCGCAAGCCAACTCGGAGCACTGGAAAAAACTTCCCTATCTCATGGACTACCAGGAATCGGGCACCCCCAAACCTGGTGCCGCGGTGCTCGCTGAAATGATCGGTGGCGGACACAGATTTCCGCTGCTGATCACAGAAAACTACGGGCGCGGGCGAACGGCCGTACTGGCCAGCTCCGGCACGTGGCGATGGCAGATGAGCCAACCACTGGGAGACACGACGCACGACATGTTCTGGCGGCAGTTGCTCCGCTGGCTGGTATGGGACACGCCGGGCCATGTGGTTGCAACCGTATCCAATCCGATGCTGCTCGATGACGGCCACATTCGATTGTTCGCCGATGTGCGCGACGAAAGCTATAACCCTGCGCCCGGCGCTCAGGTCGAAGCGCACGTTATCGGTCCAGGCGGCATCACAGCCATGGTCGATATGGCCCCGGTCCCAGACCGGCCGGGTTCCTTTCAGGCCGAATGGACGGCTGAGAAGCCGGGGTCCTACGTGGCCGAGGTGAGCGGAGCGGACCAAGGGAAGGAACTCGGCCGGGATGTCTTGAACTTCGAGCGCATGGATGGAGTGGCAGAGAATTTTCATACCGAACAGAATCGGGATCTTCTCGAAAGGCTCTCCGCGCAGACGGGCGGGCGTTACTGGCGACCGCAGGAGATCTCGAAGCTGGCCGACCAGATCCCCTACTCCGAAGCGGGAATCACCATGAGCGAGACCAAGGAGCTATGGAATCTTCCAGCGGTCTTTTTGGCTATCGTATTGTTGCGTTCGGCGGAATGGCTGCTCCGGCGCCGATGGGGGATCGTGTGAAGACATGGCGGCTACTGCTGGAGGGCTTGTGCGTATTGTTGCCGTGCGTTTCCGCTCGGGCCGGAACGTATTGCGTGACCGTGGCGGGCTTGGGGGGAGAACCCGATTACGAGCAGCGCTTCGAGGCAACCGCAAACGACCTGGACCGAATTCTGAAGACTTCAGGCGGAGACATCCATGTGTTTACGCTCGCCGGGCCCGGTGCCACGCGCGCGCATCTGGAGGAAACGCTCAGCCTGGTTGCACGCCAAAGCAAACCCGAAGATGACTTTGTGCTGATCCTGATCGGACACGGTTCCTATGATGGGTCGATATACAAATTCAATCTTCCCGGGCCGGACATTTCCGGCAGTGAACTTGCCGTTCTGTGCGACCGCATTCCCGCGAAGCGTCAACTGATTGTCAACACGACCAGTGCAAGCGGCGGTTCGATCGCCGCGCTCGATAAACCCGGACGAGCCGTAATCGCTGCGACCAAGACGGGCACCGAGAAAACGGCCACCGTGTTCGCCCGTTATTGGGTGGAGGCGTTGCGCGACCCCACCTCCGACACAAACAAGAACGATACGATCAGCGCGCTCGAAGCATTCCAATATGCTGCCAACAAAACGGCCTCCTTCTACGAATCGCAAAAGCGACTCGCAACTGAACACGCCGTGTTTGAAGACACCGGCAAAAATGACGCTGTTCGCGCACCGTCCACCGACAGCGGAGAGGGTCTATTCCTTTCCAGTTTCCCGCTCGTGCGTTTTGGCGATGCGCAGAAAGCGTTTTCCGATCCGGCCAAGCGTGATCTGCTTGCGAAAAAAGAAGAGTTGGAACAGAAAATCGACGCGCTGAAGTATCAGAAGGCAGCCATGGCTCCGGACGATTACAAACAGCAACTCACGGCCGCGCTGGTCGAACTGGCACAGGTGCAGCAGGAGCTTGACAAGTGAGGCCGCTAGCTCGAGTGTCGCTCGTCTGTGCGCTTTTGGCAGCCGCTTCTCCCGGCGGCGGAGCTGCCACGGTCGATGAATGTCAAATCCTTACCCGGCACGGGCGCAACACGGAAGCGCATGCTTGCTATCAGGCCCTGACGAGGGCACGCGACGCTTATCTCCGTGCCGAGGGATTTTGGGGACTCAAGAGGTACGAAGAGGCAAACAACGAATTTCGTCTTGCGGTCTCCCAGTCGGACGGCAACGCGCTCTACCGCGTGCGCTGGGGCCGACTGCTGCACGAGCGCTTCAACAATACCGATGCCGAGGGTCTGTTCCAGGAGGCGCTGGCGCGAGACCCCCACAACGCCCCAGCCTATCTGGGCCTTGCGCTCGTTAGTGCCGACGGCTTTGACACCAAGGCCATCGAATGGGACGCCAAGGCGCTGGCGCTCGATCCGGCACTTGTGGAAGCGCACGAGCTAATGGCCGAACTGGCGCTTGAAGACTCCGCCCCGACGGAAGCCGTCAAGGAAGCGGACCAGGCCCTTCGCCTCTCTTCTGACGCACTGGACGCCCTGGCCATTCATGCCGCCGTAGAAATTCTGGCGGATCGCTCCGCGGATGACTGGTTTCAAAAGATTCACGACATCAACCCGTCGTACGGTGAGGGCTACGCGCTTGTCGCCCATCATCTTGTGCTCAATCGGCGCTATGAGGAGGGCGTAGCCTACTATCGCAGGGCCGTAGAGGTCGATCCTGAACTCTGGTCCGCCCGTTCGCAGCTTGGCATCAATCTCATGCGCCTCGGTCAAGAGCAGGAGCCGCGGCGACAGCTGGAAATGTGCTACGAAAATGGCTACCGAGACGCCGCGACCGTCAACAGTCTCCGATTGCTCGATAGCTACAAGAATTTCGTCACCCTCAAAGAGGAAAACATGATCCTCAAGCTTCCCAAGAAGGAAGCGGATCTGCTGGCGCCCTATTTTGAGCAGGAGATCAAGCGATCGATGGCCAGCTACGAGAAGAAGTACCAAATGAAGCTTCCCGGTCCGGTCCAGGTGGAGGTCTACGCCGATCACGAGGACTTCGCGGTCCGCACCATGGGCATGCCGGGGCTCGGTGCGCTGGGTGTAACGTTTGGAGAAGTGCTGGCCATGGACAGTCCCTCGGCTCGAAAGCCCGGCGACTTCAACTGGGCCAGCACGCTGTGGCACGAGATGAGTCACGTATTCATCCTGACGGCGACGAACCACCGGGTGCCTCGCTGGTTCACCGAAGGGCTTGCTGTGCACGAGGAAACACAGGCTTCGCCGGAATGGGGCGACCGAATCACGCCAGAGATCCTGCTGGCGGTCCGCGACAAGAAATTACTCCCGGTTGCCGAACTCGACCGCGGGTTCGTCCGCCCCGAATACGAAGCACAGGTGGTCGTCTCCTATTACGAAGCGGGGCAAATTTGCGATTACATTCAAGACCGTTGGGGAGCGGACAAGCTGCTGGAGATGGTGCACTCGTTTGCGAAACGAGAGACCACACCGGACGTCATCCAGCAGGACCTGGGCCTGAAGCCCGAAGAATTCGACCGGCAGTTCCTCGCATGGCTTAACAAAGAGGTCGGCCAGGAAGCCGACGGCTTCGACCAGTGGCGCAAGGGCCTGAAGGAGACGGCAGAGCTAGCGAAAAATCATCAATATCACGAGGTCCAAGAGAAGGGCGAGGAGGTTCGCAATCTCTATCCAGACTACGTATATGATGCCAACGTCTACGATTTTCTGGCCCAGGCCTATCTGGCAAAGGGCGACAAGCAGCAGGCCGCAACGGTGCTCACCGAGTATCGGAATTTCGGAGGTCGCGACCCGACGACGCTGAAGCAGCTGGCCGCTCTCGAAAAAAGCCTGGGAAATCCCAAAGAGGCTGCGGCAACGCTCAACCGCATCAACGATATTTATCCGATCGATGAGCAACTGCACCGGGATCTCGGGGATCTGTGGTTTGACGAGGGGAACTATTCTGGCGCGATCCGCGAATACGCCGCGGTAGTGGCCATGGAGCCGGTCGATAAGGCCTCCGCACAGTTCAATCTGGCTCGAGCCTATTTTGCGGGCGGCGAGAGGGAGAAGGCGCAAGAAAATGTCCTTGCAGCACTCGAAGCAGCTCCGGATTACCGTCCGGCTCAGAAGTTGCTGTTGCAGTTGCAGGCCTCCACGAAAGGGAAATGAGCGATGGCTACGCCGACAGAAGTGAAACTGGAGTCAGAGGAGCTACAGAAGCGCGTCTCGCGCTTCCAGGCGGTCCGGGACGGCATTCTGGCCCAGGTGCACCAGGTCATCGTCGGTCAGGATGAAGTTCTGGACCAAATCCTGATTGGGCTGTTTGTCGGTGGCCACTGCTTGATCACGGGGCTCCCCGGCACCGCCAAGACACTGATGGTACGCACGATCTCGCAAACGCTGGGCCTGCTCTTTCGCAGAATTCAGTTCACGCCGGACCTGATGCCCTCCGACATCACCGGCACGGACATCATCGAGGAGGATCCCGAAACGGGACGTCGCCTCTGGACATTTGTCCCAGGCCCCATTTTCGGCAATGTTTTGCTGGCTGATGAGATCAACCGCACGCCGCCCAAAACACAATCGGCGCTGCTCGAAGCGATGCAGGAGTCGTCCTGCACCGTTCGCGGCAATCATTACAAGCTTCCGCTCCCGTTTTTCGTGCTCGCCACGCAGAATCCGATCGAACTAGAAGGGACGTACCCGCTGCCGGAGGCGCAACTCGATCGCTTTCTGTTTAACGCGGTTTTGGATTACTTGAGCGCACCAGAGGAAGTGAAGGTGGTAGACCTTACCACGACGATTCATGCGGCAGACGTCCAGGCGGTCACAAACGCCGAGGAAATTCTCGATTTCCAGAAGCTGATCCGCATGGTGCCAATCGCTGATTTGCTGGCTCGCTACACGGTGAATCTGGTTCGCGCCACGCGACCCAAAAATGCGGAAGCGCCCGAGTTCGTAAAGAAATATGTGAACTACGGGGCCAGCGTGCGCGCGGCGCAGTTCATTGTTCTCTCCGCGAAGGCTCGGGCTTTGGCTCGCCGACGTTACCACGTTGCCTACGAAGACATCACAGCGATGGCCATTCCTGTGCTTCGCCACCGCATCCTGCTCAACTTCCACGCGGAGTCCGATCGTATCGATTCGGATGAGATTCTCCGACGCCTGCTGGAGCACATGCCTCCTCCGAAAGGGGCCTGATCGTGCAACGCTTTCTCGATCCGGTTGTCCTGGCTGAGATCTCCCGTCTGGATCTCATCGCCCGGACTGTCGTGGATGGGTTTGTGGCCGGACTGCACAGGTCTCCGGACTTTGGCTTCAGCCAGGAGTTCGCCGAATACCGTGCCTATTCGCCAGGCGACGATCTTCGCCATGTTGACTGGAACGTGTTTGCACGCACCGAGCGCGCCTACCTGAAGAGATATCGGGGAGAAACCAACAGCTTGCTTACGGTGCTCCTCGATGCCAGCAATTCCATGAACTACGCTTCCGGCAAGGTGAGCAAGATGGACTACGCCCGCTTTGCAGCCGCCTGCCTGTTTTATCTGGCGATCCACAATCAACGAGACGCCGCGGGACTCATCGTATTCGATGACGAAGTCCGCAATTACATCCGGCCTTCCACGCGCCAAGGACAGATCAACCGACTTCTCCACGGGCTGGAGCTTGCTGAGCCTCGCGCCCGGACGGATTTTGCCAAGCCGCTCGATCATTTCCAGCAATTTTTGCGGCGCCGCGGACTGGTCCTCATCCTTTCCGACTTCTATGAGTCGCCAGAAAAAATCATACGCACCATCGAGCCGCTCCGATTTCACGGGAATGAAGTCGTTCTGTTTCACATCCTCGATCGCAAGGAAATCCGGCCGGATCTTTCCGGGCCGGCGATTCTTTTTGACCTCGAGACAGACCACCGGATGGAAGTCACGCCCGAGTATGCCAGCGAGGAGTACCCCAAGAAAATTCAGGCCCATATCACGGCCCTACGCGATCGGGCGCGCAGCGCGCGGATGGACTACTGCTTGTTGGTCACCGATCACCCGCTCGATGATGCGCTCCGGCAATACCTCACCATCCGGCAGGGGAGGAACTAAATGGGTTTTCTTTCTCCCTGGTTTTTGCTGGGTGCGGCGGCGGCGGCATTGCCTGTCTACCTCCATCTTCTGCGTCGCCACACGACCACGCCGCACCCATTCAGTTCCTTGATGTTTTTCGAGCAGCGCACCCAAAGTTCGATCCGTCACCGCAGACTCCGCTACCTGCTTCTGTTGTCGTTTCGGCTGGCGGTGCTTCTGCTTCTGGCTCTGGCTTTTGCCAACCCCTATATCAAGCGCACCGTGGCAAGCTCGAGCGACCGGCGCATGCTCCTGGTAATCGACAAGTCCTTCAGCATGCGCTCTGGGTCCCGTTTATCGGACGCCAAACGCGAGGCGATCTTGGTATTGGACTCGCGCAACCCGGCCGAGCGCGTGCAAATCGCGGCTCTCGGCTCAGACTTGCATGTGGTAACCCAACCCATCCAGGATTCTGCCTTGCTGCGCGCGGCCGTCGAAAGCATTGAGCCCGGCGACTCGCGCGGGAGTTTCGGTGAGCTTGCCCGTGCCGCGCGCTCGATCGAGGAGACCACACACGCACCGATCGAGCTGCACCTGTTCAGCGACATGCAGAAAACCGCCATGCCCGCAAGCTTTCTGGAGATGGCCCTTCCGCCTACCGTCTCCCTGGTGCTGCATCCGGTTGTCAAAGACACGCAGCCGAACTGGGCGGTTGAGAGCGTCCATGCTCCGAGCCAGGTCTGGGATCCGAAAAAGGCGCACGTGGAGGTGGTCATCGCGGGCTATCACACCCCGGCCGCAACCAGGACCGCCTCGCTCATCGTCAACGGAAAAATCATCGACAGCCGCAAAGTGGATGTGCCGGCGGGGGGGCGTGCCACCGTGGAATTTCCGTCTCTCAACGTGCCATATGGCTGGAGCCGCGGCGAGGTCAGAATCGATTCGGCAGATTCTCTGGCGGCCGATGACGACTATTTGTTTGCGGTCGAGCGTTCCGACCCTCAACCGGTTCTTTTCGTTCACGAAGCAACAGATTCTCGCTCCCCGCTCTTCTTCGGAGGAGCGCTGGCTTCGGCCGCCGAGGCGTCGTTCAGCTTAGACAGCGTCACGGTCGACCGTGTGTCCGCGATCACGCTTTCGAAGTACGCGTTTGTCGTACTTTCCGATGTGATTTCCCTGCCGCCGCAATTTGAAACCGATCTTTTGCGATATGTTCGAAGCGGGGGGAGTGTTTTGATCGCGGCAGGAACCTCCGCGGCCCATCGAGCCCGCATTCCTGTGTTGGATGACACGATCATCGGAGCGCACGACTATGCGCGCGCCGGCGAACGATTCGTCACCGTCAGTGAAGCCGACACTTCGCATCCTTCCCTGCAGAGCAGCGAAGGGTGGACCGGCGTGAAGTTTTACTACGCCGTTGCGGTGGACCCCTCCAGCTCCCGCGTCATCGCCAGACTCGCCGACCAGACGCCTCTTCTACTAGACAAGAAAATTGGCGAGGGGCATTCCCTGCTTTTTGCCTCGGGCCTCGACGATCTCACAAACGACTTTCCGGTCCAGCCAGTGTTTGTTCCCTTCGTCAAACAAGTTGCTCGATACCTGTCGGGGACCGAGGACCAGAACGGTTCCCGATTGGTAGATTCGTTTCTGGAGTTGCGGACGACCAAAGACGAGGCTGTCAGCGTGGAAGTGATAGACCCATCCGGACACCGGCCGCTCTCCCTACAGGAAGCGGCCTCCACACAGTCATTTCCGCTAACCAGTGCGGGCTTCTACAGTGTTCGGCTGGCAAACGGCCGAGAGGAGCTCGTCGGCGTGAACGCGGATCGGCGGGAATCGGACCTGGAACCGGTCCCGGAGGATGTCTTGGCGCTCTGGGCCGGAAAGGGTGGCCCGGATTCTCAGCCGCAGGCGAAGCTCGGAGAACGGAAGGATCAGGAGAGCCCGCGGAGCTTTTGGTGGTACGCTATGTTATTGGTGCTTGCGGCGGCCCTGGGCGAGTCTCTGCTGGCCGCCCGGTACCTGATGACGCAGGCGGAGAGGCCATGACCGCGCGCGAGCAGCTCGAGGCGTACATCGACGCACTGAAACGTCGATTGCGGCTCCGCGCGCTTCTCGTCGGCGCCGCGATCGTCGCGTCGTCCGCTCTCGTAACGACCGTAATCTTGGTCCTGGTCACCAATGCCTTTGCGTTTTCTACTGCGAGCCTGGTGGGTGCGAGAACGGTGCTCTTCCTCGTCCTTGCTTGCGGTGTGGTGTTGGGTTGTGTTTTGCCCCTGCTTCATCTGAACCGTCTTCGCTCCGCATCGGAGACCGAAGCGGCCTTTCCTGAATTTCAGCAGCGGCTCATCACCATCGCGGAACGCATCCCTGACGATCGCCAGGCCTTCGCGGAGCTGTTGGCCGCCGACACCGTGACCATGGCCCAGAAAGCCCAGCCTGCCTCTGTTGTCCCAAACAAGAACCTGCTCGTTTCCATCGGTGTCGCCCTCGGCGCAGTTGGCGTTTTAATCTGGATGATCCTGGCCGGGCCTGGTTATCTCGGCTACGGCGCGGCACTGCTGTGGGCAGGAGATGCCGGGGCCGCTCCCCTCTATGACATGCGAGTCAGCCCTGGGGATGCCACGGTGCGCCGCAATGCAGACCAGCTGGTCACAGTCGAGCCCCGCGGCATACAGGTGAACGCCGCGCATATTTTCGCGCGCTACGAAAGCACGACCAAGTGGGAACAGCTTTCCATGCAGCCGCAGGCGGCCGCGTCGGGCTTCCAGTTTCTTTTTGCCGGACTCCCCGAAGGAGTCGAGTACTACGTGGAGGCAGGGCCCCTGCGTTCCCGCCATTTCACAATCCATGTAACCGATGTGCCGTCCGTGAAGCAGATTCGCGTCACCTACCACTACCCTCCGTGGACAGGCATGGGACCGGTTGTGGAAGAGCACGGCGGTGACTTGCGCGCAATCGAGGGCAGTGAGGCGAACCTTCAGATCACCATGGACCGTCCCTTGACCAACGGTGCTCTGGTCCTTGACGACGAGCACCAGATCTCGCTCTCTCACTCTACAGGAAACCTCTATGAAGCCGCGGTGCGGATAGACAAAGACGGCTCCTATCACCTGGCCGCGCTCGACCACGGCCAGTTGGTCCGCATTTCCGAGGACTTCTTTATCGAGGCCAGCAAAGCGGATCCGCCGGACCTCGTCATCTCCAAGCCTGCCGGTGATTATCGGGCCAGCCCCATTGAGGAAGTGACCGTCGCGGTGAAAGCCGACGATCCGTTTGGACTGAGCGAGCTGAATCTCCACTACTCGCTCAATGGAGGCCCCGAGCAAACCGCGAACCTTTTGAAGCAGAAGGGAGAGAAAACGGCCGATGGCTCGATGACCATTGCTCTCGAGGATTTTAAAGTCGTGCCGGGAGACGTTATCAGCGTTTACGCGACCGCCAAGGACGCGCATGCGGAATCGAGGACAGACCTGTTTTTCATTCAGGCGGAGCCGTTTGAGCGCGAGTACTCCCAGTCGCAACAAATGGGTGGTGGTGCCGGAGCAGGGGCAGGCAACGCGCCCGATGAGATTTCACAACGTCAGAAAGAGATCATCGCTGCGACCTGGAAACAGCTCGGCGACAAGGAAGCGGTCGCTGAGCGGGCCGCCGAAAACGCGAAGTTCCTCTCCGGCGTTCAATCCAAACTGCGCGACCAGGCCATCTCGCTCGCGGGTCGCCTGGAAATGCGCGGCTTGATTGCCCAGAACGATGAGTTCACCGGCTTCCAGAAAGACATGAATCTGGCGGCTGGAGCCATGGGCCCGGCGTCGCAAAAACTACAGCAGCAGAAATGGAAAGAGGCGCTTCCCGACGAGCAAAAGGCGCTCGAATATCTTCTGCGCGCCGAGGCCACTTTTCGTCAGATCCAGGTAGCCTTCGGCAATGCCGGCGGGGCAAACGGCGGCTCGGGAAGCGCCGGGCGCGATCTCGCCAGCCTGTTCGACCTTGAGCTGGACACCCAAAAAAATCAGTACGAGACCGCTCAGACGGCCAATTCGCAGGCCCAACGCGATCAGCAGATCGATGAAGCACTGCAGAAGCTCGATGAACTGGCACGCCGCGAAGACGGGCTGGCATCACAAAACAAGGCCCTGACGCCGGAACAGCGCTGGCAGCAAGAGATGCTGCGCCGCGAGGCCGAGCAATTGCAGCGCCAGATCGAGCAGCTTTCTAGAAATGGTCAAACGGGCGGTCAACAAGGCAGCCAGTCCGCAGGTCAATCGCAGGCCGGTCAAAGCGGGAGCGCTTCGGACCCGCGTGTCCAAGCCGCGCTCAATCAGCTGCGTCAAGCGAGCGAAGACATGCGAAGGGCCTCTTCCCAGTCGCAGAGCCAGGCCGATGCTCGTCGGGCCGCCGAGCGACTTCGCGAAGCAACGAATTTGCTGGGGGGCGCGCGACGGCAACGCCAATCAGGACGCCTGGACGCACTGGCCAGCGAGGCCGAACGGCTGCGAACCGAGCAGCGCCAGCAGTCGGATCGAATACACGCCCTGGCGAGCGGACAGCGTTCCTCCGACAGTGCGCAGGGCGATAGCCCGGAAAGCTTGGCCGACGATCGCCAGCGCCTGGCAGACGATCTATCCAGCGTCGAAAAACAGATGCGGGACGCAGTGCGCGATCTATCGGCAAACGATCGAGCCGCCGCCTCGAAACTGCGCGATGCTCTGCGGGAACTGGATGAATCTGATCTGGACACGCGAATGCAGCGCAGCGCGGACTGGCTTCGCCGCGGCATAAATCCGGATCGCAACGGAAACGAATCTCGGATCGCTTCCGATCTCGAAAAGCTCAGCCAGCAGGTCCGCGAGGCGCAGCATGCTGCCGGCACCGGCGATCAGGCGGGATCGGAGAACGCGCTCGACCAAGTTGAAAGCCTGCGCAGGCGGCTCGAGGCTCTGGATCGCAACGCTGGCGGGCGCCGTGCGGGTAGCAATACCTCCGGCGCCAGGCCGTCAGGGCGCACCGCGAGCCCGACGGGGGCAAATGTCGGAGAGTTCGTCGACGGCGGAGGCGCTGCGTACGGTGGCCCGGTTTACGGGGGAATGAACACGGGCAACAACCATTATTGGGGCCAGCTGCCCTCGCCTCCTTCGCCTGACACAGCGCCCGTCCCGCCGGAGCGCGCCTACCGCGACAGCGTGGCGGAGTTGGATCGCCTTCGTCAAACCCTCAAGGATGATCCCGAATCGCTTCGCCAGGTACAGGAACTGATCCGCGAGATGCAAGGCTTGGACCCCAGCCGCTTCCCGGGCAACCCCGCCCTCGTCGAGCAGCTCCGCAGCCAGGTTCTGAGCGACGTCGACAAACTGGAACTCCAGTTGCGGCACAACCTTGAGGGCCAGCAAGCAGGAGAAGTTCGCAACAGCGAATCTTTCCCGATTCCGCCTGGATACGAGGATGCGGTGGCTGCCTATTTTCGTCGCCTTAGCACCGGGCCGTAGCGCGGCCATCGATCGAAGCGGTGAGTCTATGCCCCGAGTGCCGAGGGCTTTCCGTTTAGCGAAACCGGTAGCCTGGCTTCAGCTCGCAACGGTAACTCTTGGATTGATCCCGTCCCACCCGAACATTGCACACTGCCCAACTGAGCAGCGGTGACGGACCCAACGGAAAAACAATCTTGGTTCCGTCAATCTCGGCCTCCAGGGTCGGTCCTTCGGCAGCGCCGGGCAAACTGAAGTTCAGTGCCCTGCCGAAGATCACTGGGTAGGATTCCCGGACAATATCGCTGATCTCCTGGCGGAATACCTCGGCCTGAAAAAGAAACGTGGTCGTATCGGACCAGCCGAGAACCGACACTCGAATGTTTCGTCCGCCTTGTGTAAAGTCGTCAGATTCGATCTTGGTGAAAGGACAAGGGCCGGCAATGCAGGAAACCCGCGCGTTTTCAAAGATATTCCCTTGTCCAGCGTCCAGCGAAGCCGAACCGATCGCTGCCTTCCATTTATCGTCTGGCGAGCAGGGTTTGTGTTGATGGCAGGGCACGTTTCCCGTGTTCACCACTTGGAACGTGGTTACGCCGGCTCCTACGTTTACTTCGGCCGTTGACTCGATCGAATACCGGACAAAGACATTGGCAACAACGGAATCGGGCCGGTCGGATTCTGTCTCAATATCGGCGTGCAGAGGCACCATGTGGACAATATACAACCGGTCGCTCACAACTTCGGGAAGGTCGACGGGTTGAAAATCAGGGTGGCGGAATTCGAGCGTGACCGACTGGCCGCGCTTTACTCCGCGACGGAGTCCGAGCCGGAAATAGCCTGAAAAGTCCGACTTGACGGTAGAGGTGGAGACATCGTCGGCTGCGCTGACTTCCACATTTGTGATCGGTGATTGTTTCCTCGGATCGGGGTCCTGTTGGATGACCGCGCCTCTTAGGTACATCGGCTTTCTGATGTAGTGGGTGGCTACGGCCGCAAGCGCCCCGACAAGAGCGACTCCAAAAACTGCCACAGCGGGAACAATCCAAGGCTTGGCGGCTCCGCCGCTGCTGCGGATGGACCTCATAGCAGACAATTTTAGCAAAGTGCTCAAAGCGTGGCGCGATGGCGAGGTTATCGCTTTGGCGACTGGACTTCACGACCTTCCCGGGACTCTCTATAATCAATGCTGTGCACGCTCGATCAGTGAGCCCGAGAAAAATTTCGCGTCGGGAACTGCTCAAGCAGGTGACAGATCTAAGCACGCTTCTCCCTCTGGCTGGCTTGGGCGTCCCGCTGGCGCCCTTGCTCCTGTCTCGGCGAGGGCAAGTGCCTGCCGTAGCGGGCAACCCGCCTCTTTTTCAAGTCGATGAAGCCTTTCTGGAGGAGGTGGAAAACGCCAGCTTCCGCTTTTTCTGGGAGCAGGGCCATCCCTCCACGGGAATCGTGCGGGACCGCTGTAACACGATCACGCCGGACAAGAGCACCCTAGGGAGCATCGCTGCGACCGGTTTCGGCTTGACAGCCCTTTCGATCGGCGATGAGCGCGGCTACGTGCCGCACGCCGAAGCACGGGGGCGTGTGCTGAATACGCTTCGTTTTCTCTGGAAGAAGCTGCCGAATCATCGAGGCTTTTTCTATCACTGGGCCGACGTCAATACGGGTGAGAGACTCTGGGATTCGGAGGTTTCTTCGATCGATACGGCGATCCTTCTCTGCGGGGTCCTCACCTGCCGGGAACACTTCCAACACTCGGAAATCAGTGATCTGGCTTCGGAAATCTTCAACCGTGTGGACTGGACCTGGCTTTCCGAAGACACGCCCATTCTTCCGCACGGCTGGACCCCCGAAACAGGGTTTCTGCAATATCGCTGGGACAACTACAGCGAAATGATGATGATGTATCTGTTGGGCTTGGGTTCGTTCACCTACCCGCTGGCACCTCAAACCTGGACGGCTTGGAAACGAATGCCATTTGAGTACGACGGCATCCGCTACATTGGTTCTTTCGCGCCACTGTTCGTCCATCAATATTCACAGGCTTGGTTCGATTTTCGCGACAAGCGGGATCAGTACGCCGATTATTTTCAGAATTCCACCACTGCCACCATCGTTCACCGGCGTTTCTGCATGGACCTTCAATCCCAATTCCCGGATTACACGGAAAAGCTGTGGGGCATCACTGCTTCCGATTCGGTGAAGGGGTACGTCGTGTGGGGCGGCCCCCCCGCCACGGGGCCGATCGACGGAACGGTGGTTCCCTGCGCCGCGGGAGGGTCCTTGCCGTTTCTTCCGCAAGAGACACTCACCGTGTTGGAGACAATCAAGAATCACTACGGGGACCGAGCCTGGAGTCGTTACGGATTCGTCGACGCATTCAATCCGCTGACGGGATGGTATGACACCGATGTCATCGGAATCGACACGGGAATCACCATGCTCATGGCGGAGAACGTGCGCACAGGGTTCGTGTGGAATACCTTCATGAGGAATCCCGAGGCAACGCGCGGCATGGAGCGGGCGGGCTTGAAACCATATCGCCGGCCGATCGCGCCCGAGGGCGCCTAGCTTTCAACCCTGCAACCCCCTATTTTTCCTCGAGTTCGATGAGTGCCAAGCCCTGCGGAGGAACGAGCAGCGTAAGTTCTCCTCGCGACAGAGGTTTTCGTTCGCCAGGGGGGAGGGCAGCTGCGCGACGGAGCTGCGCGATTTGCTGTCGAGTCGGATACGCGGGCCTTCCCATGGTGTCGTAGGCGGCCAGCACCGAGCCGTGCATCGAGTCCAGACGATAGACGAGCGCTCCCTGTTGCCCCGCTTGCCCTTTAACCAAGATTCTTACCTTCTTGGGCTCGCCCGGCTCTTCGGGTAGAAACAGGTTCCAGACGGCGATGACGAGCGTGTGATCGCCCCTCCTGGTCACCAGTGCAGAGGTCGAATTGTTCGCAAGCCGCTCGGTGCCCAGTCGATGCAAGAGCCTGAATTCATTAAACGCGGGCTTGGGCAGACCGCCCTCGGCCAGAAGACCGAATCCTCCGTAAAAAGGCTGTTTGACTACACCCTGCTCCTCAAAGACGTCCGAAAACGTCCAATACGACAGGCTATCGACCAAACCGTCGCACTGGCGGATCGTGTCGGCAAGCCAAGGTCCCATAAAGACGGAGTCGGTGACGTCTGGCTCATTTTTGTAACTTGCATTGAACTCACTCCAGATGAGTGGCAAGCCAGGCAGCTCGGATTGTTTGATTTGGCCATGGACTTTCTCAACCGCGCGACAGACCATCTGCGTGCGCGGGATGGGTTCATCAGTGCCGAATACGTCTTTTGCCGAATCATTGCCGTATACGTGGGTTGAGACGAAATCGACGGGAATGTGGTTCTGCGCGCAGTGGTGGATGAATCGATCGACCCACGCCGCTTGCGCGGTGGCAGGTCCTCCGACGCGCAGGCGCGGACTGACGGCTTTGAGCGCCGCGGCAGTCACATCATAGAGCTCATAGTAGGTATCCTCTTTCGGTTGGCCGGCCCAAAAGTCGAGATTCGGTTCATTCCACACTTCGAAGTACCAATGGGACACCTCGCCGATTCCATAGCGTTCGACAAGATGTTGTGCCAAATGCGAAACCAGATCTCTCCAGCTGCCCCACGATTTGGGAGGAGAGACGATCGGTCTGTACCAGAAATCCTGCACAATCTGTTGAGCGGCCAGCTTGCGGGGCATGAAGCTAAGCTCGACGAACGGCCGCACCCCGTTTGCGAGCAAGCCATCGTAGATCTGATCCACGTATGAGAAGTTGTACACGGGGTGATCATGAGCATCTTCGTCGTATACCCCAACCTCGTCGTCCAGGATGGCATGGAAACGGATGTACTTGAAATCCGTGGCCAATTTCACTTGGCGTAAGTCTTCTCGGTAACTGCTCCGCAGGCTTAATATCGCCCGGCCCGAACCGAACATTTGTTCCCAATAGTGCGGAAAAGGATGAGTGGCGGCTGACACATCCACAAGGACCGATTCCGCAAGTCCTCCACTGGACCTGGGTGGCCCCGAAACTGCTTGCGGAACCGCTTCCGGCGCCAGGCAAGCCAGAGCGACCGACAGGCTGATGACGTGAGTGTAGCGAAGTGCACGTTCCGCGATCCGGCTCACCGTGTCGTTGGCGCCGCCACGCGAAATCCCGGGTATTGCTTCGCTTGGCCCATGAGGCTGGGCAAGCGTTTGGGCGCTGCCTCTGGAATTTCGCCCGTTTCTTCTTCGATTGGCAGCACCTGGGGGGGCCGCTCGTGGAGCAGACGCTCGTGGGCGGCCACGCATGGTTCAGCGTGGAACCGGCGCAACATCACAGAATCGCACAGGGCGTTGGCCACAGCCAAAAGTGTCATTCCTTGATGGTGCGCCATCCAGCTGAGGACGATCTCATGATCCTTCCCATCGCCGATTCGTCGCGGCGTAAAATCGGCCGCCTCGTAGAATCCGCAGACCGAAAGCCAGCCAAGCTCTTTCATCCTGTTGAGATTTTTCACAGCGCGCGAGGCTTCAAACGGAAGAACGAGGAAGGTCGAATACGGCGCGATCACGATATCGCCAGAGCAGTCGTCACGATGAATCGCCAAGCCGGGCACGCCAAAGGCGTGGTAGCGATAGTGACCGTCAGGGTTTCGCTGATGGCAGGCCGATTCAGAGATTCCCCATGGAATCCCGAGGTCGCGCACGAAACGCTGCTGTGCCCGAATTGCAGCTTTGGCCGCGCGCTCAACGAGCGTATTCGGATAGGTCCGAATCCAGAGGCACGGCATGAGGTATTCGAAAGCCGTGCCCGTCCACGAGCGGAGCACCGCTTCACCCTTGTAGATTGCAGACGATCTCCCGAGCTCAAACCAGCTTTCATGTGGAATGTCGCCCTTCGAAATCGCCACAAACACCGCTGTTCGCGCTTCCGACGCCAACAGATCGTAGTGAAACTTACTGACCGAGCCTAGGCGCCCATCATAGCCAATCGAGAGCAGTTTTTTCTTGGGCTCGTACAAGAAAGCGAAATCCATCTCCTCCGCAATCGATTGAAGGGACTTGGCCAGGGACTCGAGCCGATTCGTCATCTCCTGAGAGTTCCGGATGGACCTTTCCAAAGCCGCGCCGAGCAGGTCTCGGCCGTCTGCGCTTCCGCCTACTTCCGCAAGTTTGCGCAGTTTCGTGCGAACCTCTTCGTAAACGCGAGGTATCGAATGAAGCGTGAGACTTCCCAGAAAACGCCTATCCTCGATGCCAAAATGATCCACACGGCAAAACGGAACGACCAGCCAGGGTGCCATTTCCTCCACCAAGCGTTTCAAGTTTGCCGCCCGCAGCGACAACTCGCGGGTCCACCAAGCCATCTCCGCACTGACTCCATACTTGGAAGTTTTGCCGACGAAGATGGCAACATCGATTTCCAGAGCAGGAAGGACGTCGAACCGGTTCATGTCGGGACCGGATAGCTCGCGCACCCTCTGGCTCAGGTCCTGCGTCGCAGAAATGAGCTCACGATTCCCAGAAGGTACGGCCAGTTCGATCAACAGATCGACAAGGTCATGGATTCCTCGCCAGAAAGCGGGGCGAAATACGGGCTGATGAATGGCCTCCAAGCAACCGTGTTTCAAAGTCCACAGGCTCGCCAGAAGATTGCCGTTGTCAACCGTGGAAACAAACAGTGGTTCGACGGGTTCAAGCGTGTCCGTCGTGTACCAGTTATAGAGCTGCCCCCTGAACTTGGGCATGCGCCCGACCGTCTCGAGCGTCCGAGTCGTCTCCTCAACGAATTCCTCAAGTGTTAGGAATCCAAGGTCCAGCGCGGCCAGCCGAGAGTTCAGCAGAAGCCCCAAATTGGTCGTGGAGATGCGGTGTGCCACAAGCGGCGGTACCTGTTGGACGATGTCGGGGATCAGCCAATTCTCCTCCGGGGTGCTGTACTCGCGGAAGAATCGCCACGTTCTGAGCGCGACGTTTCGAATAAAGGCGCGGGCCTGGGGGTCGATGCGCGACTCGCCGGTCCGCTGCGGTTGGTTCAGCCATCTGGAGATTCTGTTCGACAACGCCCAAAGTAGCAGGACAGGCAGTGCAACCTCAAAGGAATCTGGACGAGCCGCAAGGAGCAGCGCGGCCATTGCCAGTGAGATGGTGGGACTCCATCTCAGATATACATCCACCGGACCCTCGCCGGTTCCCACTTCCGCGTCGGCGGCGGTCTCCCACTGCAGCAGCCTCTTGTGCGTAAACTTCATCCGAATGAGCGTTCGAACGACGGCGTCGACACTCACCAGGGTTTGGTGGCAGAGAAACGTCAAACGAAAGAAAACCCGGGAATGCTCGGTTACAAAGTCCGCGCACAGATTCTTCCAGAACTGTGCCTTGCGCAGAGCGCCCCGCGCGGTGAGCAGGGTGAACACGAATTGGAAGTAAGTCGGAAACAGCATCAGGGCGAGCGCCGCCAGCGTCCAGTAAGCCGGCGCACCCGGCAGCCAAAGCCAGCCGCTCAGGAATAGGAGAAAGATCGCACAGTCCATCAGGCTGCGCCGCAGATTGTCAATGATCTTCCAACGCGATATATGGCTGAGCGGATTTCGGACGGTCCTGCCAAAGTAGTTCCGCACGCGCGGGAAAAGATTAGAAATGATCTGCCAGTCCCCACGAACCCACCGATGCTTGCGCCGGCTATAAGCGCTGAAATGAGACGGATAATCATCTACGACCTCGATATCCGATACGAGGCCGCTACGGGCGTAGACGCCCTCGATCAAATCGTGGCTCAGGATCGCGTTACAAGGAAACCGGTGCTCCAGCACCTTGTGAAAGGTCTCGACTTCGTAGATCCCCTTTCCTGTGAAAATGCCCTCGCCAAACAAGTCCTGATATACGTCGGACACCGCACGCGTGTAGAAATCGACGCCGGTGTCGCCGGAAAGAAGCGCTGCGAACCGAGAACGGCTCGCCGATCGAATGCTGATATCCACCCGCGGCTGCAGGATCCCGTAGCCCTCGACGACCGTATTGCTGGCAGGGTCGATGACCGCGCGGTTCAGCGGATGCGCCAGCGTTCCCACGAGTCGACGCCCCGCTTCTGCCGGCAACTGTGTGTCGAGATCGAGCGTAATCACATACCGAACATCAGAAAGCAGCGACAAATCCCCCGTCTTGACCGGGAATTGATCGCCCTGACGGAGAAGGAAGCGGTTAAAGTCCAGCAGTTTGCCCCGTTTCCTTTCCCAACCCATCCATAAGCCTTCCGACGGGTTATACGTGCGATGGCGATGAAAGTGAAAAAACGAACCTCTTTTTGCGGGACCATACTTCTGGTTGAGTTGGTCAATCAGCTGTGAGCACAACTCGGCCAACCGATCTTTGTCATCGAATTCGTAGATTGAATCGGGCGGGTCGGTGAGTAAAGCGAAGTGGAGGTTGGCGTCCCGATTGGCCAGGAATCGAATCTCGAGGCCATGAACAGCGGCCCGCGCTTGAGCCTCACTCGTCAGTAGAGTTGGCACAGCCACCACGGTCGCACAGTCATCCGGTATTCCCTTCGAGAAATCCAACCGGGGAAGTCGCTTCGGAGAAAATAGCTTGGTGGCCAACAGATTCATGGTGGTGACCGCACATTCCATGGCCGGCAGCACAAACAGGGTCACCGCCAGCAGCGCCAGAGGTTTTACGTGCGAGAAACTGACTAAGGCCGCGATGACGCTCAGCGTGGCCAGCTCGATTCCGATCAGATAGAAAAAGTCGGACCACCTCAGCGCGGCTTCTCGAATGCGGCATCGCAGCGGCGCGCGGTAGCCGATTGCTTTCCGGAGCGCGGCTCGCCCTGCGCCAATCAAATAGTAGCCGACGTGCGCTCGACGCTGCCTTACTCTCTCACTCGAATAGCCAGCCCGCCTGGCCGTCCGCGCGAGATCGATTGCGGCTTTGGCGACACCCTGCTCGGTCGAGGCGGAGTATTTGGCGAACTCTCGGATGATGGCTCGATACGTTTCGCGGCTCTGGAAATCCATCCTCTGGTACGCACCCCCAGGGTCGCTCTGTAGAATGCGCTCGGTCGCAGCGGTGCGCTCGAAAAACTCTTTCCATTCCAGTTCCGACAGCTTCTGAAGACTGCGGACGAGAGCGGGCAGGCGGTCCGGGTTTGCCACCGCGCTCAAAGGGTCGGCAAGGTTGCGCGCACCAATCCGCAGGTGTCGATCAGATGCGTCCGCAATCTGTGTGAGAAGAGCGAGACCTAGAAATGATTTCAGACTCCAGACCTCCGACATCTGAAGGGAGATCCTGTCTTCGACAGCCATGAGAAAATCTGCGAACTGATCTTCCTCGAAGGCGTAGGAAGCCTGTTCGAGATAGGCAGCTGCGAGCGCAAAAGCCCGCGGCACCGCAGAGTCATGCTCCGTGGTTCGGACATACGGAAGCTCGCAGGCGGCCCGAATTCCCTGCCGCGATTCAACGAACGCCCCGCGGATCAGCGTTAAATTGTCGGAGACGACTCGCGCATTCCCCTCGAGCACGTTGCCCGCGGCCACCACCTGCCTCAGTTTTTCAGCAATCTCCCGCATGCGCTTCCAAGCAGCCTTCCAGCTCACCTCCAGAGCGTCGGTTGTCCTTGCAGGTACCATCGGTTCCCAACGCGGAATTTCCCGCAGCAAGATGGTCTCGAAGGTCCGCGCCGGCGACTTCTGCTCATCTCGTCTGGGGGGAAGGCTGCGGGGTCTGTTGGGCGGCAGGATAACTGTAAAATCAATCGGGGACCGCTGCGGCGTAGCCATTCAGAGTTGACTCAAACTTTCTATCGATAACCGGCGGCCTGCAGCTCAAACATCTCCGCGTAATGGCCGCCACTTTTTACGAGTTCGTTGTGCGAACCTTGTTCTGTGATCCGGCCGCCTTCCAGAACCAGGATGCGGTCGGCCATGCGAACCGTCGCGAATCGGTGAGAAATCAACAGCGTCATCTTGCCCCGTGCAAGTTCCGTGAAACGGTCGAAAACCTCGTGTTCGGAACGCGCGTCGAGGGCCGCTGTCGGTTCGTCCAGAATCAGCAGCTGCGCCTCGCGCAAGTGCGCGCGGGCGAGCGCAATCTTTTGCCATTCTCCGCCGGAGAGCTCGATTCCTCCCTCGAAGCGGCACCCCAGCAATTGGTCGTAGCCGTTGGGCAGCTTCCGAATCAGGTTCTCGGCATAGCTCTTCATGGCGGCCGCCCGAACTTGAAATCGGTTGTGGGCTGACTCCACTCGTCCCATGGCGATGTTTTCATGTGCGGTCATGTCATAGCGCATGAAGTCCTGAAAAATAACGCCGACTTCCTTCCACAGGTCTTCCAGGTCGTATTCAGAAAGATCGATGCCATCGAGCAGAATCTGCCCCTCGGTGGGATCGTATAAGCGGGTCAGGAGCTTCGCGATGGTGGTCTTTCCTTGACCGTTTTCTCCCACCAGGGCAACGCGCTCGCCAGGGGCCAGGTGAAAACTGACACCGCGCAGTACAGGGTTCGCATGCGAGGGATAGGCAAACCAGACGTCCTTGAACTCGATTCCCCTGCGGATCGGCCGCGGCGCGGCAATCGCACCGGGCTTCGTGACGATCCGAGGCTGAACGGCAAAGAAATCCAGCAGGTCGGTCAGAAACAGAGCCTGGTCGGCCATGCCGGAGAACGTGGAGAAGAGCGCTTGAATGTTGACGCTGGCACCGGCAATGGCCCCTGCCAGGAATGTCAGTTGGCCGAGACCCCAGGTGCCGATCACGGTCTCGTAGATGACATAGGCATAGGTCCCGTAGTAACCCGCCGTACCTAACAGCGTAAGAAGGGAGCCGAACAGGAGTTTGCGCTTGGCAAGGCCGACCGTCTGACGGTGGAGTTCGTCCGAGGTGCTCCTGTATCTACGAACCAGGAATGGACCAAGGCCGAAGAGCTTCAACTCCTTGGCACTTTCCTTGCTGCCACCCAGCACGCGAAGATATTCCAATAGCCTTCGCGCCGTGGTCTGCTGAAAATTCAGCGAGTAGCCGAGAAAAGCGAAATGCGTCTCGCCCAAAAATGCAGGTACAACGCAAACGACCAGGAAGAACAGCAACCACGGCGAGAAAAAGAAAATACCGGCCGCCAAGCTGACCGTGGTAATCGCTTGTTGGACCAAGCGCCCGGCCATCTGAATCATCATTACGCGGTCGGTGCCCTGAACCCGCGCCCGCTCCATCTTGTCGCAAAAGGCGGGATCCTCGTAAAGCGTGAGATCCAGCCGCGAAGCGTGCTCCATGATTTTCGTGCTGATGTGGCGGGTGAACTTGTCGGCGAGCACGGTGTCCGAGAAATCAGTGAGCCGCCCCAGAATCGTCGCCGAACATGCCAAGCTGAATTCGAGTCCGACCAGCCACCAAAAATACGCGGGAAGCACCTGGTGGTGTGACTGATAGGCGTAAATCGAGTCGATGATGAACCGCGTAACGGCCAGCAGTGCCACGGGCGTCAGCGCGACCAAAAGCCGGAGCAACAATCCGGCTAGAACGGCCCGAGGAGCCGACTCCCAAACAATCCGAAAAATCGGAGGAATGTTACCGAGCGCTTCGATTCGCTCGCGCCACTTCGACGGGGGGTGCTGACTGGCTGGCAGGCTGGCGACGGGACCCATCAATCCATAGCTCCTTGAGAGTCAATCCGACTCGCACCTCTCGACGGCGTCCGGAGCTGCGAGAGCCCCATGCAGCTGAGTGCATTTCCTTTGGCACAAGTGGGAGCGGACCAGAGGTGCTCCGCAGAATGGGCAAGCGAACAAGCGAGCACGGGGACCATGTATGTCGGCGGTGCCCAGACCGCCGCATTTTGTCGAGCAAGTCAGTTTCCAAAATCCAGCACCGTAAGCTTCACGAATCACGGTGCTTGCCGTTGGGAAGCGGCCGGGGAATATGCCGGATTTACTGCGAACGGAAAGATTTACCTGACGGTCAGATGCGACCGAGGGCGAGCGGGCTTGCCATCAACGAACACCTTGAGTGCGGGTCGCTGCTCACAGTGTCCTGACCTTCGCTTCCTCGCTGCGCAGTTCGGCGACGATCTTCACGCTGCTGCTGGTGCCGAGTCGGTCTGCGCCGGCCTCAATGAGCGCGCGCGCCTCGGCGGCCGTCCGAATCCCGCCCGATGCCTTCACCCCGATCCTGACCGCACGGCGCATCAGCGCAACATCCTCAACACGGGCGACTCCGCCAAGGAATCCCGTTGAGGTTTTCACAAAATCAGCATTGGCCCTTTCGCTGATCTCACAGGCCACAAGCTTCTCATCGTCGGTCAATAGTCCGGTTTCGAGGATTACCTTGAGCAGGGCACCGTGACCGTGCACGAGTTCGGCGACGGCTCCGATATCCGACAGAACCTGCTCCCGCCAACCGGCCTTCAGCCAGCCGATATTCATCACCATGTCGATTTCGCGCGCCCCGAGCCTAAGCATCTGCTCGGTTTCGAAGACCTTCACGCTGGTGAGCGTCGCCCCGAGTGGAAAACCGACGACAGCGCCCACCTTCACCAGGCTCGCGCGCAACTGCTCGGAGGCAAGCGCCACATAGCACGCGTTAATCATCACCGCGCCGAAGCCGAACTCGCGAGCCTCTTCGCACAGGCGTACGATGTCGCTGGGGGTTGCCTCCGGACGCAAATTCGTGTGGTCGATCAGGCGCGCCACGCTTTGCCAGCTCCGCGCCAGCAGTTTGCGATCGACGGCTGAGTTTCGGCTCGACATGGACATCAAATCTTACTACGCTACCTGCAGGTTCCACAGCGAGGGATGATGCCAAGTTTCCGATTCAAGCGCCGTGTGCGCGATCATCTTGTCGAAGCGGCGCGCAGGGCCATGAAAAATGCCTACGCACCGTACTCGAAGTTCCGAGTAGGCGCGGCGCTTTTGACCACAGACGGTGCTGTCGTCACCGGCTGCAACGTGGAAAACGCCTCCTACGGCGCCACGAACTGCGCCGAGCGCACTGCAATTTTTTCTGCGGTCGCTCAGCTCGGGCCGCAAATGAAAGTCGAGGCGATCGCCGTCGTAAATGGCCGCAATGCTCCTTGCTCGCCCTGCGGCATCTGCCGACAAGTGATCTACGAATTTGGCCCGCACGCGATGGTCCTGTTTCGCGGTGTCAAGGGCTGGAAAACTGCCCCTATCGAAAAACTTCTGCCGGAGGGCTTCCGCCTCAAGTGAGCGCGCCTGAAGAAACCTCCGCCATTCCAGGCGATGTCCGCACCATCGATGTGATCCGCCGAAAGCGCGATGGCCATGAGCTCTCGGCCGCCGAGATCATCCATTTGGTCACAGGCTATACGCGCGGCGAAATTCCTGATTATCAGATTTCCGCCTGGCTGATGGCGGCGCTCGTTCGCGGACTCACGCGCGCAGAAACCGCTGCACTGACCGATTCCATGCTGCACTCCGGCAAGATCCTCGACCTCTCCGAGTTCGCCGCTGGTAAAGTCGACAAGCATTCGACGGGCGGTGTCGGAGATAAAACCTCGCTCATCCTTGCGCCGCTAGTCGCCGCCGGCGGACTTGTGGTTCCCATGATCAGCGGGCGTGCCCTGGGACATACCGGTGGCACGCTCGACAAACTGGAGTCGATTCCAGGCCTTCGTGTCGATCTCTCGCTCGCGCGGTTCCGCAAAGTGCTACGCGCCTGCGGCTGCGCCATGATCGGACAAACAGCGGAAATCGCCCCAGCCGATCGCAAATTTTATTCCCTGCGCGACGTCACCGGTACCGTCGAAAGCCCGCACCTGATCTGCGCTTCCATCATGAGCAAGAAATTGGCGGAAGGCATCGATGCGCTGGTGCTGGACGTGAAAACCGGCTCAGGATCGTTCATGAAGACGGAGAAGGAAGCGACGTTTCTAGCCGAACTGCTGGTGGAAACCGGCCAGCGCATGGGCAAGAAAACCGTCGCGCTCATCACCGACATGGACCAACCCCTGGGCCTGCGAATCGGCAACTCCCTGGAAGTGGAAGAGTGCCTGGACATTCTGCGCGGCCAGGGTCCCAAGGACTTGCTTGATCTTTCGCTCGAGCTGGCCGCCTGGATGTTTCATCTCGGCGGGCGCGCGAACACCATCCCCCAGGGCAAAGATCTCGCCGATCGGATGATTCGATCCGGTCAGGCGCTCCAAACGTTCTGCAAGATGATCGCTCTGCAAGGCGGCGATCCCGCCGCCATCGAAGATCCTGCGCGGCTCCCGCGGGCAAGGCACGGAAGCGACATCGTCAGCGTGAGGAGTGGCTACGTGAGCGCCATTCGATCGGAGGATCTGGGTACAGCGTGCGTGGTTTTGGGCGGCGGCCGCGAGAAGAAGAAAGACTCAGTTGATCCCGCGGTTGGGTTGGTATTGCACAAGAAAGTTGGCGATCGCGTTTCGGCCCGTGAGCCGCTTTGCACCCTGCAGTACAATTCCGAATCACGGGCGGCGCAGGCCAGAAAAATCATCGAACACAGCTATCAAATCACCGACCTACCCCCCACGCCCCGCCCGCTCGTTCACCGCGTCATCGGCAAGGCAAGCGCCCCGTGAGCCCCACGCCGCGCTGTGTTTTGGTGCCATGGCCTGCCTGTTTTTTTCGTTCCCGATGCCTTGCTTTCCTTCGCCGAAGCGCCTAAAATCAGAATCGATTCATGAAGTTCGCCCTTGACAAGGAAGTTCTCTGAAGCCCGGCGCGCCGCGCTGGGCTTTCGCGTTTATGGGGAGACGAGCCAATGGCTAGAGAAGCCCTCTTTGTTACAACGAAGGAAGAGAGCGCTAGCGAGCGACTGACGGACCGGGGGATTCCGGAGGGGCTGACGTTTGACGATGTCCTCCTTTTGCCCGGTAAATCGTCGGTTCTCCCGGCGCAAGCCGACACGCGCACGTTTCTTTCGCGCCGCATCGCTCTGAACATTCCGATCGTCGCGGCCGCGATGGATACCGTCACCGACTCGCGCCTGGCGATCGCCATCGCGCGCCAGGGGGGCCTCGGATTCATCCACCGCAACATGACCATCGAGCGGCAGGCCGAGGAAGTCGACCGCGTGAAGCGCTCGGAAAGCGGGATGATCGTCGATCCCGTCACCATCGCACCGGAGATTTCCGTGGGCCAGGCACTCGATATTCTGAACAAGTACAGGGTTTCCGGCCTCCCGGTCACGCGCGGCCATCGCCTGGTCGGCATTCTGACGAACCGCGATCTGCGCTTTGAGCGCAATCTCGATCAGCCTGTCAACAACGTGATGACCAAGGAAAATCTCATCACCGTCCCGGTCGGCACTACGCTCGACGAGGCGGAACGGATCCTCCAGAAGCACCGCATCGAGAAGCTTCTGGTCGTTGACAGGGATTTCAACCTCAAGGGCCTCATCACCGTCAAAGACATTCAGAAAAAGCTGGAGTTTCCGAGCGCCACCAAAGACGAACAGGGTCGCCTTCGGGTCGGCGCGGCCATCGGCGCAACCGGAGATTTCCTGGAGCGCGCCGTTGAGCTGGCCAACGAGAAGGTAGACGTGTTGGCGATTGACACGGCTCACGGTCACACCACACGTGTCATGGATGCGATCCGAACCGTCAAGCACCGCTTGCCGGAAATGCAGCTGATTGCCGGCAACGTCGCCACGGCAGAAGCTACCAGCGAGCTGATCGCTTTGGGCGTCGACGGCCTTAAATTCGGGATCGGTCCTGTTTCGATCTGTACGACCCGCGTCGTCACCGGAGCGGGCGTCCCGCAGATTACAGCCATCGCTGAGTCGGCGCGCGCGGCGGAGGGCTCGGGTGTTCCGCTGATCGCCGACGGTGGCATCAAGTTCTCCGGCGACATCACCAAGGCCATCGCGGCCGGGGCTTCGGTCGTGATGATCGGCAGCCTTTTCGCCGGCACAGAGGAATCGCCGGGAGAAACCATTCTGTATCAGGGCCGCACGTTCAAGTCCTACCGTGGCATGGGATCACTGGGCGCGATGGAGGCGGGTTCCGCTGACCGCTACGCCCAGGAGGGTGTGGAGCGCAGCAAGACGGTGCCCGAGGGGATTGAAGGCCAGGTGCCGTACAAAGGCCCTCTCGCAGGTCTGGTCGAGCAGCTCGTTGGCGGACTACGGAGCGGAATGGGCTACTGTGGCGCCGCAAATCTGAAGGAGTTGCAGCAGCGGGGAAAGTTCATCCGCATCTCTCAGGCGGGCCTGCGCGAGAGCCACGTCCACGACGTGATCATCACCCGCGAAGCACCGAACTACCGGTTGGAGTAGAGTGCGCTGGCTCACGCGCTGGGGACCTGCGCTAGTCTGGGCCGTGCTGATTTCCGTGCTTTCGACGGGCCTGTTCACCGCGGAAAATACGAGTCGTGTGATCATTCCGATTCTGCATAGACTGTTCCCTCAGGCTCCTCTGGCCACGCTCGTCGAGATTCACCACTTCGTCCGCAAGAGCGCCCACTTCATCGAGTATTTTATTCTGAGCCTACTGATTCTGCGCGGCATACGCGGGGAAAGGCGCGAGACCCATTTGCGATGGGCGCTCCTCGCCACCCTGATCGTCGCGGCCTACGCCTCGCTCGACGAGCTGCACCAGGCCTTCGTGCCCGGTCGCACCGCAGCCGTGACTGACGTCTTGCTGGATACGACCGGAGGCATCGCCGCGCAGATCGTGGCGGCGCTGGTTGCGCTCTGGGTCCACGTGCGGGATCGCCGCCGAGAGTCGGCCGTGACCAGCGCGTAGACAGGAAGGCCGCCCCGACCGTCTCGGAAGGGCCCTGGGAGATTCAGCTGCTACTTTTGGGCTTCCTTTTCCTTCTCGGGGCCTTCGGCAGCGGCCTTTTTCGCCTTCTTTTCCTTCTTTTTCAATTCCGAGCCCAGGAACTCGAGAATGGCGAGTTCGGCGCCGTCGCCGATGCGCCAGCCGGTGCGGACGATTCTGGTGTATCCACCGGCGCGATCGGAGAAACGGGGCGCAAGATCGGCGAACAGTTTGCTGGTTGCAGCGGCGGTCATGAGAAAGCTCGCGGCCTGCCGGCGGGCGTGGAGCGAATCTCGCTTTCCGAGCGTGATCATGCGTTCGGCGAGCGGCCGGGCGGCCTTGGCGCGCAAAAGCGTCGTCTGGATGCGCTCCCGCTCAATCAGGTTTGTCACCAAATTGCGTAGCGTGGCGCGCCGGTGCGCAGGCTGACGTCCCAGTTTTGATCCTCGCTTGAGGTGTCTCATCGTCTCGTCCTCGGTGGAGCGAAACCGACTACATCGCCGTGGTTTCCTCCGGGGGCAGAGGCGCAGTCTGGCTAGGCAGCGGCGGCCAGATGATGCGTCCGTGATCGTCAAACTTCATCCCGAGGCTCAGACCCATCTTTTGCAGGATGTCCTTGATCTCGTTGAGAGATTTCCGACCGAAATTCTTGGTCTTCAGCATTTCGGACTCAGTCTTCTGCACGAGCTCCCGCAGGTTCTGGATGTTGGCGTTCTTTAGACAATTGTAGGAGCGGACCGAGAGCTCGAGTTCCTCGACCGAGCGGTCCAGGTATTCCAGGCGCGGGTCGGCGTAATTCTCGACCGCCTCTTCAGGAAGCTCGGGCTGTTCCTCAAAATTGATGAAGATACTCATGTGGTCTTTAATGAGCTTCGCCGCAAGGCCGATGGCGTCCTGCGGGGTGATGGCCGCGTTGGTCCAGGCCTCAATCGTCAACTTCTCGTAATCGGTCATCTGGCCCAGACGAGCCGCCTCCACCGAATAATTGACCTTGCGCACCGGCGAGTGGACGGAGTCGATGGGAATGTAGCCGATCGGGAGATCTTCGTCGAAATTGCGATCCGCAGCGACGTAGCCTCGGCCGTTTTTGACGCGCAGCTCGAGTTCAAGCCTGCCGCCTTCGCTCACCGTGGCAATGTATACGTTTTTGTCAAGCACGGCGATGTCGGCGTCTTCCTCGATTTTATCGGAAGTGACCGGGCCCGGCGCTTCGACGCGCAGCGTGATGGTCTTGGGTTGGTCATTGTTGAGCTTCAACGGAATCTGCTTCAGGTTGAGGATGATATCCGTCGCGTCTTCCACCACACCCGGAATCGGGGAAAACTCGTGGAGAACGCCCTCGATCTTGACCGCCGTAATAGCCGCGCCCTCGATCGAGCTTAGCAGCGCACGCCTGAGCGCGTTTCCAACCGTCGTTCCCCAGCCGCGCTCAAACGGCTGCGCGGAAAACTTCCCGTACTTATCGGTGAGCGTCTCGGGTTCTGCCGCTAACCGCTTGGGCTTCTGAAATCCCTTCCACATATTGGCCTTTCCTCCTGGCCCGCGCAAAGCGAGCCTCGAAACCATCAAGAAAATTGTCGCTACTTGGAGTACAACTCGACGATCAGCTGCTCATTCATCGGCGGCGTCTGCACGTCCTCACGGCGAGGCAGGGCCACCACACGCGCCTTGAAGTTTTCGCGGTCGATGTCGAGCCATGGGGCGAGGCCCTGGCTTTGCGCGAGGTTGCGGGCCTCCAGCACCATCGCGTTCTCGTGCATGCCGCTCTTAAGCGCGATCTCATCGCCCACCTCGACCCAATAGCTCGGAATGTTGATCTTGTTTCCGTTCACACGAACGTGGCCGTGCAGCACGAGTTGCCGAGCCTGCGCGCGGGACCCAGCGAGGCCGGCGCGATAGACGGCGTTGTCCAGACGGCGTTCCAGCATCACCACGAGGTTTGAACCCGTCGGACCCTTGGCGCGCACCGCTTTTTCGAAGTACGAGCGGAACTGGCGCTCGAGAAGCCCGTAGGTACGCTTCATCTTTTGCTTTTCGCGCAACTGCACGCCGTAACCGACCATCTTGGCGCGCCGCGCTTGGCCGTGCTGACCCGGCACGAAGTTACGCTTTTCGATGGCGCATTTTTCGGTAAAGCACCGGAGGCCTTTCAAGAAGAGCTTTTGCCCTTCCCGGCGACACAACCGGCAAACTGCTTCACGATGTCTTGCCAAGTGCTTCTCTCCTTTTCCCACTCCAAAACGCAAGACCGAACGTCGACGCCTTCCAAATCCGCTCAGAACCCAGCCCAACCCGACTAGACGCGGCGGCGCTTTGGAGGACGGCAGCCGTTGTGCGGTACCGGCGTCACGTCCTTGATGGCGTTGATGTGCAGCCCCGAGGATGCCAGCGCGCGCACGGCCGACTCGCGCCCCGCTCCAGGACCCTTCACGCGCACCTCCACAGACTTCATTCCATACTGATCCCGCGCCACGCCCGCGGCCATCATGGCGGCTTGCTGAGCGGCGTAGGGTGTCCCCTTACGTGAGCCTTTGAATCCGACCGAGCCAGCCGAGGCCCAACTGACGGCACGGCCGTCGGGATCGGTAAGCGTCACGATGGTGTTGTTGAAGGTTGCCTGAATGCACACCACTCCGTGCGGCACAACGCGCTTCTCTTTTTTCTTCCGAAATTCCTTTTTCCGCTTCGCCGGTCTGGCACCTGCCGCCGGAGCGGCGGCCGCATCCTGAGGTTCTTTTGCCACGCTGGTTCCTTTCCTTCCGTCTGTCTACTTGCGTGCCATCACTTTTTTCTTGGCTGCGATGGCACCCTTGCGCGGCCCCTTGCGCGTGCGTGCATTGGTGTGCGTTCGCTGACCGCGCACGGGAAGGTTCCGGCGGTGGCGCAGCCCGCGATAGCACTGAATTTCGATGAGCCGCCGTACGTTCATCTGAATTTCCTTGCGAAGATCACCTTCCACGCGGCCTTCGGCTTCGATCGCGGCACGCAGGCGCGTCACTTCGTCTTCGGTGAGGTCCTTGATTTTCTTGGTCGAGTCGACCTTGGCGGTTGCAGCCAGCGAGCGAGCGCGCGCTTGGCCGATGCCATAAATCGCCGTGAGTCCGATCCACAGCCGCTTATTCGGCGGCAAATCCACACCTGCAATGCGTGCCATCTCGCCTCTCCTAACCCTGCCTCTGGCGGTGCTTCGGATTGCTGCAAATCACCCGCACCACGCCCCGCCGATGAACGATCTTGCACTTCATGCAAATCTTCTTGACCGATGCCCGAACCTTCATTTCCCAAACTCCATTCTATTTATAGCGATACACAATTCGACCGCGCGTCAGGTCATACGGCGAAAGCTCCACGGCGACGCGGTCGCCGGCCAAAATGCGGATGAAATTCTTCCGCATTTTTCCCGAGATGTGCGCGAGCACCTGATGTTTGTTTTCCAGCTCGACGCGAAACATGGCGTTGGGAAGCGGCTCAATTACGGTGGCCATCACTTCGATGGCGTCTTCCTTCCCGCTTCCCTCGCCCGGTTTCTTCTTTTCCGGCAACGGTCTTTTAGCCATGCGCTCCCTATAACGTCGCGATCACACCGACTACCAACAGGGCCCCGTCGCTTCCTTCGGCCGGGTCAGAATCCACGGCCCGTTGCCCGTAACGGCCACGGTGTGCTCGAAATGCGCCGAATCGCTTCCATCGAGAGTCACCGCCGTCCAGTCGTCGTCCAGAATGCGCACGGCCGGACCGCCTGAATTCACCATGGGTTCAATCGCGAGCACCAGCCCCTCTTGCAGGCGTGGCCCGACCCCCGGAGAACCGTAGTTGGGAACCTGCGGTTCCTCGTGCATCTTGGTTCCAATGCCGTGGCCCACAAACTCCCGCACCACTGAAAACCCGTTCCCCTCCACCACTTGCTGCACCGCGGCAGAGATGTCTCCGAGCCGGTTACCTACCCGAACTCTCTCGATGGCCCTTTCCAGCGACTCCCGGGTGACGCGCAGCAACTTCTCCCGCCCAGCCGTGATCTGGCCCACGCCAACGGTCAGCGCCGCGTCGGCGAAAAAGCCGTTCAGCTCCACACCGAAATCCATCGAGAGAATGTCGCCCACCCTCAGCTTGCGGGACTCGGACGGAATGCCGTGCACAACCTCCTGGTTGATGGAGGTGCACACCGAGCCCGGATATCCCCGATAGCCCTTAAACGCCGGGTGCGCGTGATGCTCGGCCGCGTACGCTTCGGCGAATCCGTCGAGCTCTTTGGTCGAGAGACCTGGCCGGACCATGGCGCGCATCTCGGTCAACGCGCCCCAAACGATGAGTCCGGCCTGATGCATCCTCTCTAGTTCGGCCGACGATTTGCAAACAACCATTTCAGCTTCGTTTTGCTCCGTTCAAGACATGGTGAAGAGCGCGATTGACGTCTTCCACGCCACCGCCGCCGTCGACCCTCTCGAGCACGCCCTGCTGCCGGTAATAGTCGGTCAGAGGTTTGGTCTGACGCTCGTACGCCACGAGTCTTTCCTTCACCACCTCCGGCCGGTCATCGGCGCGCTGCACCAGCTTTCCGCCGTCGAAATCACAAATCCCGGGCTGCTTGGGCGGCGCGTCGTAGATATTGTAAATCTCGCCGCCCACGCTGCATGTCCAGCGCCCCGAAAGGCGCCGCAGCAGCTCCTGCTCGCTTACGGCGAAGTCAATCACCAGCGGCTTACCGAATCCACGACTCTTAAGGATGCGGTCGAGCTGGCCAGCCTGCGCCAGCGTGCGGGGGAACCCGTCAAACACAAAACCCCGAGCACAATCGGGCCGCTCGAGCCTTTCCTCCACGAGCTTCATCACCAGATCATCGGGCACGAGGTCGCCACGCTCCATGATGGGCTTGGCCAACTTGCCGAGCTCGGTCCCGCGGCTCACGGCGTCCCGGAACATATCGCCGGTCGAAAGATGCGGGACGTCGCAGCTTTCAGCGATTTGCTTCGCCTGGGTGCCCTTCCCGGCTCCGGGAGGTCCCAGAAAGATCAACGCTCGCTTCAAAACCATCGTCTCGGCCGAATCCTTTCGGATCAAGCGCGACGACCCCGTACTCGGCCCTTGCGCACGAACCCTTCATAGTTGCGCATTACCAGCTGGGCCTCGAGCTGCTGCACTGTGTCCATGGCCACGCCGACCACGATCAGCAGAGACGTGCCGCCGAAATAAAACTGCACGTTCAGTCCATCGAGGACAAAGCGCCACATGTGCGTGTCAAACCAGTTGCCGCCCAACCAGGCGGGCAAGTGCTGCAAATGAATGCCGGAAATCATCCATTCCGGAATTAAACAGACCAGGGCCAGGTAGGCACCGCCCACGAGGGTCAGACGCGAAAGGATCTTGTTGATGTACTCCGACGTGTTTCGCCCGGGCCGAATGCCCGGGATAAACCCGCCGTATTTGCGCATGTTGTCAGCCAGTTCGGTGGGATTGAAAATAATCCCGACATAGAAAAACGCGAAAAAGATGATCAGCGCCACGTAGATGACGGTGTATAGGGGCTCGCCCCACTGGATCGTTTTCCCGAATCGCTCGAAGAACGGCAACTTGCTCTGGAAGAGCAGAGCGAGCGTCTGCGGGAACGTGAGCAGCGAGCTGGCAAAGATGGGTGGGATCACGCCGCCGGAGTTGACGCGTAACGGCAGATAGGTCATTTGCCCGCCCATGACCTTGCGTCCCATCACCCGCTTGGCGTACTGCACCGGGATGCGTCGCTGACCACCCTCGACGAAGACAATGAAGGCCACCACGGCGGCCATCAGTACGAGCAGCGCGATCAGGGCGATTCCCGTAAACGAGCCCCACTGGCCGTTAATGGCCTTGTCCCATAGGTCCTTGACGGCACGCGGCAGCCCGACGATGATGCCGGCAAATATGATGAGCGACATTCCGTTGCCGATGCCGCGGTCGCTGATCTGCTCACCGAGCCACATGATAAAAGCGGAGCCGGTCGTGAGGGTCAACATGGTCATCAGCGTGAACCGGATCCCGGGATGGTAAACCAGCGAGCCATTGCCCAAAGGCTGCGCTTGGAGCGTGCGAGCGATGGCGAACGACTGGAACGCGCTGAGGATGATCGTCAGGTACCGCGTGTATTGCGTGATCTTGCGCCGCCCGAGTTCGCCTTCCTTCTGTAGCCGCTCCAGGTAAGGCCAGACCACCACCAGCAATTGCAAAATAATTGATGAGGTAATGTACGGCATGATGCCGAGCGCGAAAATGGTCAGGCGCCGGAAGTTGCCGCCGCTGAACAAGTCGATAATGCCGAGCACAGACCCGCGGTTCTGCTCGAACAGGCGCTGCAGCGCGTCGGTGTTGATGCCGGGAGTGGGAATAAAAGCACCCAAGCGGTACACCGCAAGCAAACCGAGCGCAAAAAGAACGCGCTTGCGCAGATCCGGCGTCGCGAAGATATTCCGAAAAGCCTCGGCCAGTTTTCTCATGATAAAACTTCGGTCTTTCCTCCGGCGCGCGCGATTTTCTCTGCCGCCGACTTGCTGAAGGCATGCGCGCACACCGTGAGTGCAACCTTCAATTCGCCGTCGCCCAGTATCTTCACGCCGTCCGAGCAAGCGCGCACGATGCCGCGCTCGGCGAGCAGTTCCGGAGTGACCGTCTCCCCCGCGGCGAATTCGTTCAGCGCCACAAGATTGACGACCGCAAAGGTCCTGGAAAAAGGCGCCGAAAAGCCGCGCTTGGGCAAGCGTCGATGGAGCGGCATTTGCCCACCCTCAAATCCGGGCCGGCGCGAATAGCCGCGACGAGACTGCTGACCCTTGTTGCCAGCACCCGCTGTCTTGCCCATCTTGGAGCCCATGCCGCGCCCGACGCGCACCTTGCGGTGGCGTGAGCCGCGTGGGGGCTTCAAATTCGACAATGTCGGCGTGGTCATTTCCCGCTAATCCTCGACTTCGACCAGGTGATGTACCTTCGCGATCATGCCGCGAGTTTCCGGCGTGTCGGGTCGTTCGACGAGCTGCTGCATGCGCCGGAAGCCGAGCCCGCGAATCGTCTGCCGCATGTCGCGCGGGCAGCCGATGAAGCTGCGCACCCAGCGAATTTTCAAGGTGGCCGATTTTTTCTTTGTCGCCATAGCGTTAGGACGCAGCTGCTTCCTCGGCAGCAACCTTGCCGCGCGTTTCCGCCACCTTCGAGGCATCCTTCAGGTGGAGCAACGCGTCGAAAGTGGCCTTGATCACATTATGTGGATTCGAGGTGCCGAGGGACTTGGTCAATACGTTTTGGATGCCTGCAACTTCCATCACCGCGCGGACCGGGCCGCCCGCGATCACCCCGGTACCTTCGGGAGCGGGCTTCAGCAGAACCTGACCCGAGCCGTACGAGCCGACCACTTGGTGTGGAATCGTCGAACCCTTGAGATTGAGCTTCACCATGTTCTTTTTCGCCTGCTCGATGGCCTTGCGGATGGCCATGGGAACTTCGCGAGCCTTGCCCATGCCGAACCCGGCGTGGCCGCCTTGATCTCCTACAACGACGAGCGCTGAGAAGCTGAGATTTTTGCCGCCCTTGACGACCTTCGTCACGCGGTTGATCGAAACAACCTGGTCTTTCAGGTTGGCCTGGTTGGCCGAGACCGGCCGACGAACCGCGAGCGTGTCTTTGAGCTCCTGTTTCGGCATGATCGTTAAAACTGCAGGCCCGCCTCGCGGGCCGCCTCCGCAAGCGCTTGTACGCGGCCGTGATAGCGGTAGCCGCCCCGATCGAAAACGACCTGCTCGATACCCTTGACCTTGGCGCGGTCGGCAATCACCTTACCGACCACTTTGGAGGCCGCGATATTTCCGCCCCCACGAATGGCCGCGCGCACCTCTTTGTCGAGCGAGCTCGCGGAGACCAGTGTGTAGCCCGCGATGTCGTCAACCACCTGCGCCCGAATATGGCGGCTGGAGCGATGCACGCAAAGTCGCGGGCGGTCGGGCGTGCCCACGACACGTTTGCGCATGCGCACGTGGATTCGCTCCCGGTGCGCCTCCCGCGAGAGTCTTTGAACTGAAACTGCCACTCTGGTTCTCCTTTGCCGCCAAGATTAAGCGGCGACCGTCTTGGCTCCGGCCTTGCCAGCTTTCTTCTTGAGCCGTTCGCCCGCAATGCGAATGCCCTTTTGCTTATAGGGGTCCGGGGGACGCAGCCCGCGCAGATTTGCCGCGACCTGGCCGACCTGACCCTTGTCCGCACCCGAGACGATCAAATGGGTCTGCTTGTCGACCGCGATCTGAATCCCTTCGGGAATTGCAAACTCGACAGGATGCGAAAAGCCGAGGGCGATGACCAGGTTCCGTCCTTTGACCTCGGCTCGATAGCCAACGCCGACAATGTCGAGTTCCTTCTTGAACCCCGTGGTAACGCCGGTAACGGCATTGGCGACCAGCGCGCGCGCCAGGCCGTGCAGGGCACGGTGTTCCTCGGTCTCGCGGCGGGCGACGAGCGCGCCATCCTTTTGCTCAAAATGAATGCCGCGCGGTACCGGGATACTCATCTTCCCTTTCGGTCCGTGCACCTGGACGACGCCGTCTTTGATCTCCACCTTCACGCCGGACGGCACTTGAATCAATTGGCTTCCAATTCGCGACATGGCCCTGTTCCTCGCCTACCAGACTTCGCAAAGCACCTCGCCACCCAAGCCTTCTTTGCGTGCCGACTGCCCGGTCATCAACCCGCGGGGCGTAGAAAGAATGACGATGCCCATCCCGCCGACGACCGGGCGAATTCCCGTCTTACCGATGTAACGGCGAGAACCGGGACGCGAAACGCGGCGCAGATCGGTGATCACGCCGCGCCGGTCGGGTGTGTAGCGCAGGAAGACGCGCAGTGTGCGCTTGCCCTTCTCGTCGGCCACCTTGAAATTCGCGATGTATCCCTCATCCTTCAGGATGCGCGCAATCTCGACCTTGAGTTTCGATGACGGCACGTCCACGCGCGGGTGCCGGGCGCGGCTGCCGTTGCGGATCCGTGTCAAAAGATCGGCAATGGGATCAGTGATCATTCTGGGTCCTCACCAACTGGCCTTCACCACACCCGGGATCTCCCCCTTAAGTGCCAGACCGCGGAAACAGATGCGGCACATGTGGAACTTACGAAGAAAACCGCGAGATCGCCCGCAAATGCGACAGCGATTGCGCTGGCGAATTTTGTACTTGAGCTTCCGCTGCGTCTTTGCGAATTGACTGGTTCGAGCCATTCGGTTCGCTCCCCCTAAGCGCCTTGCGCGCGGAAGGGCACGCCCAGCAGCTTTAGAAGCTCGCGCCCCTCTTCATCGCTGCGCGCCGTGGTGGTGATGGTAATGTTCATGCCCTTAATTTTATCGACGCGCGTGTAGTCAATCTCCGGGAAAACCAGTTGATCGCGGAGTCCGAGCGTGTAGTTGCCGCGCCCGTCGAACGAGCTCGGCGGCAAGCCCTTGAAATCGCGCACGCGAGGGAAAACGATGGTCGAAAGACGGTCCAGGAACTCATACATTCGCTCACCGCGGAGCGTGACCATACATCCGATCGGCATACCCTTGCGAATCTTAAAGTTCGCAATCGATTTCTTGGCGCGGGTAATGATTGCCTTCTGCCCCGCGATCTGACCCAGTTCGGCTGCTGCGGTGTCCAGCAGCTTCACATTCTGGCTTGCTTCGCCCAGGCCGATGTTGAGAGTGATCTTCTGGACGCGCGGCACGGCCATGGTGTTTTTGTAGCCGAAGCGCTTGGTCAGCGCGGGTACGGCCTCTTTGCGATATTTGTCATGAAGACGACTTACCATTTCTTCGTTGCCTCAACAGCTCCTAGTGCTCGAACGTCGCGTTGCAGCGGCGGCAGGTGCGCACTTTTGTGCCGTCGGGCAGCGTCGTGTGGCCCACCCGCGCGTGTTTGCCGCAGCTGGGACAGACAAGCATTACGTTCGAGATATGGATCGGACCTTCTTTATCGACGATCCCTCCGCGGATATTCTTTGACGGGTTTGCGCGGGTATGCTTCTTGATCATGCTCGCGTGCTCGACCGTCACGCGGCGGCTCTCCGGATGTACTGCCAACACCTTCCCCGTCATGCCCTTGGAACGACCGGCCATCACCTTCACCAGGTCACCGCGGCGGATCCCGACCGACACTTGATTCAAACTAATCTTTGCCATGGTTACCACACTTCCGGAGCGAGCGACACGATCTTGGTGAAATTCTTGTCGCGCAATTCGCGGGCGACCGGTCCGAACACGCGCGTTCCGATCGGCTCGTTCGCCTCATTGATGAGCACGGCGGCGTTGTCGTCGAACCGAATATAGGTCCCATCCTTCCGCCGCTGCTCTTTGCGGGTGCGCACCACCACGGCACGCACCACCTTCCCCTTTTTGACCTGACCTTCCGGCGCGGCTTCCTTCACAGCCGCGGTGATGACATCGCCCAGACCGGCCGTGAGTCCTGCGTCTCCTCCCAACGGGAGGATGCAGGTAATCTGACGGGCGCCGGAGTTGTCAGCGACCGTTAGCCATGTCCGCATCTGCACCATCGTCGTCGTCCCCTATTCCCCGCGCAAGGCTCAGGCCACCCGGGTCGAGCGGGCCAAAACTTCCTTCAGCCGCCAGCGCTTCAGTTTGGAAAGCGGGCGCGTCGAAACGATACGCACCGTATCGCCGACACGCGCCTCTCCGGACTCGTCGTGTGCGTAGTACTTCTTGCCCGACCGCACCACCCGCCGGTACAGCGGGTGCTGTGTGGTGCGTGTGACTTTCACGACGATCGTCTTCTGCATCTTCGCGCTCGTCACCACGCCCACCAGTTCCTGACGCGCGCCGCGTTCGCGGATGCCCGGGGAAGCTGCCGTGGCCGGTGCTGTCGCCTCGTTTGCCATCACCCTTTCCTCAACTCGTTCTCGCGCAGCAGCGTTTTGACTCGTGCGAGGTCTTTTCTGGCTTCCCGCAGCTTCTTCAAACCCTCCGCCTGTCCCGTCGAGATCTGAAAACGGAGGCGGAAAATCTGCTCGGCTAGCTCGCGCTCGTGCGTTTCCAGTTCGCCCGCATTCATCTCCCGGTACTTTTCCACCCGCCGCGCCATCACAGTTCCTCCCCGCGGGTGATGAACTTCGTGGCGATGGGCAACTTGTTCGCGGCCAGTTCCATCGCGGCGGTGGCTGCGGCTAGATCGACTCCGGCCATCTCAAACATCACGCGTCCCGGTTTCACCACCGCAACCCACCGCTCCGGTGGCCCCTTGCCCTTGCCCATGCGGGTTTCCGCCGGCTTCTTGGTAAACGGCTTATCCGGAAACACCCGGATCCACAGCTTTCCGCCGCGTTTGATGAAGCGCGTAATGGCCACGCGCGCCGCTTCGATTTGCCGATCGGTAATCCAGGCCGGCTCGAGCGCCTTGAGTCCGTACTCACCGAAGGCCAGCGAGCCGCCCCGCCAGGATTTTCCCGTACGCCGGCCGCGCTGCTGTTTGCGGTACTTCACCTTTTTCGGCATCAACATGGCGTCTGTACCCCTATCCTTCCGCGCCTGCCCCGACGGTTTTGCTGCGCGGGGGCACCTTTTCGCCCTGATAGATCCAGCACTTCACGCCGATCACGCCGTAGGTGGTGTGCGCCTCGGCTGTGCCGAAATCGATGTCCGCCCGTAGCGTCTGCAGCGGCAGCCGCCCCTGCAGATACCATTCCTTGCGAGCGATCTCCGCGCCATTCAGCCGCCCGGCCACGCGCACCTTAATTCCTTTGCAGCCGAAACGCAGTGCCGAATCCACAGCCTTGCGCATGGCCCGCCGGAACGCGACGCGCTTTTCAAGCTGCAGTGCGATCGATTCGGCAACCAGCGTGGCGTCGAGTTCCGGTCGGTGGACTTCTTGAATATCGATGTGCACTTCGCGCTTGGTGCGCTTTTGCACCTCTGCCTTGAGCTTATCGATTTCCGACCCCTTCCGGCCGATAATGATTCCCGGGCGGGCCGTGTAAATCCGGACGACAAGCTTGTTGGCGGCGCGCTCGATGTCGATGGCATCCACGCCCGCCGACTTCAACCGGTCCTTGAGCTGTTTGCGAAGGATCACATCTTCATGCAAAAGGTC
>Ga0187783_10000101_pt1 | contig 63799 bp, 56 predicted proteins | sample 1015_SJ02_MP02_2_FD_132471 | JGI IMG/M metagenome (GOLD analysis project Ga0187783, IMG submission 132471) | Tropical peat soil microbial communities from peatlands in Department of Meta, Colombia - 1015_SJ02_MP02_20_MG | ecosystem: Environmental > Terrestrial > Soil > Wetlands > Peat | place... | reverse complement strand
TTCCGCTGCTCGATGTCGTAGCTGACACGGTCAACGGCAAGACTGGTGAACAATTGATCGCCAAGGTCAAGCCGGGAGGAGTTTTTGCTTCGGTTGTCGCGGTACCACAGAACGCCGCGAAGTACCCATCCGTAAAGGTGGTGCACGTGTTCTCGAAGTTCGACAGGAAAACGCTCCAGTTCATGGCCGAAGCGGTGCGAGATGGGAGGCTAGTAATCCCGATTAGCCAGAAACTGCCACTCAGTGAAGCGGCCGAGGCTCAAGCGGCGGCAGAGAAGGGTGGCATCGGAAAGATCTTGCTGGTGGCTTGATCCCTTTGCTGGACATGCAACCTAGCCAGCGGATGAAATGCTCCGTTTAGACGCTCGGCGTTTCCGGCGGTATCCTAATCTATCGGAACAGCCCGAGCGAAACACCACCAGCAGGATGGCATATTGTTCCAAATCATCGCTACCCAACAGCGCAAACTGGACCAACCGTTTCCAATCCGTCTCTTGTCCCTCCACATGGCAGTGTCGTTAGCGAATTCCCGCGCCTCGAGATTAGGTGTCCATCCGTTCGACCCATTTCGCGCGCCATGCGGGAGCCACGAATGGATCCGCAAAGTATTGTGTTTCCCGCGCAACCTTGTCGCCCCTGAACTCCATGATGCTCACGGTGTAGGAAGGCTTGCCATCATATGTCAGGATGAATTCGGTGACCCAAAGATCGCCGCCGCCGAGGATTCGGTGGACAGTAAACCGCTTCTTGCTCGGCTGACTAGCGCGTTGGTTCTGTATGTTGCTCCGACCGCGGGTTCGCTCGCCGGACTGCGGGTAATCCAGCACCGCGTCCTCCTGATAGATGAGGTGCTCCGTTTCAAAATCGTTGGCATCGGACGCCGCCCAATGCTGATCCAGTGCCGCTCGGGTCTCTTGATCTCGCGCTCCGGGATACTGCTCCTTCTTTTGTTGATCGTTCATCTTGAGTCCCTCCTACGAGCTGTGGTTTCGCGGAGCGTCTTGCGCGCTGAGGTATGCCAGTCCGAGCTGCCGTATCGCGGTTACTTGCGTGACGTACTCGCCAGATTTCGCCCAGTGGAAATGGGGCCTGTCGCCAGGGAGAATGATCACGGCGCCAGCCTTGTCCGCCACTCTCATTTTCCCCGCCACCGAGTTTTTCACAATAAGGTAGTGCGAGATGGTCCGATCATCAAGTGGAATGCTAGGCCGCGTCACCCAGCAAGTCAATCGCGGAACATCAACTTCAGAATTTCCAGACGCAGGGAAATTGCGAGGTTACAGCGAGGAATGGATTCCGGTGCAGGGCCAAGCTCACAAGCCTTAAAAAGTCAGTGATGACGAGTAGCCTTACCGTGTTATCCAAGATTTTCCAGGTGATCGCACCCCGAGTTGCACGCGAAGGACTGCATCGGCTGTGCCCTGTCCAGAAAGTCCGACAATGCCCGAGTGCGAGATGTTCGGACAAGACCGCTGTACGAAGAAAGAAAGGCACTCTCGTCTTCTGCAAGCTCTCCCTCCCTTTGCTCGCACGAAACGGGGTCAGGGATGTGAAATTTGACTTCCCGGTTTTCGATAGATGGAACCCATCAAATCGAGGCCACTCCATTGACAGAAGGCTGAACTCGGCACTGGAGTTTATTCAGCTTTGGCTCGCCCAGTCAACAGCAACCAACGCCTGAAGCAGAGGGACTGGCAGTCCCTGGCAAAGAGCCTGTCAGTTCAAATCATCGAGCAGGAGGCTTATGAAGCAGGCCTGCTTCGCAGGAAGATCCACAACCACCGATCAGAACCTACCATTGTAGGTTGGGTTGCCACTCGTAGTTTTTCCTGAGAGTAGGACGCTAACGTTATTGACCGCGGACACCTCGCCCGCAGAAGGCTCGCAGCAAAGCTTTGCCTCGAGAACTGTACCGCGGGCGCCGGCGTCGCGGACTTGCCGCTGCGAGCGCGATCGATCCTGAGTATTCGACAGCCGCCCGGATCGGCGATTCTTGACTAGGTTTTATCGCCGATCTGCGTTCCGATAACCTCTCCCGACACAATGATTTCGACCCGACGGTTCTTCTTACGACCTTCGGGCGTGCTATTGTCGGCCACAGGATGGTACTTGCCGAGTCCTTGCGCGGACAACTTACCGGCATCCACTCCCTGGCCGACCAAGTAATCACGCACCGCATCGGCGCGCTTCTCCGAAAGGGCCTGGTTATACTCAGCGCTGCCGACGCTGTCCGTGTGGCCCTCGATAGTGAGTTGGAGCGAGGGATAGTTGAGTATGATACCGGACAGTTTGGCTAGCGCTTCCCGCGCTGGCGCCCGGAGATCGGACTTGCCCGTGTCAAACAAAACGTCGGCCATATTGACCACCAGACCGGCCGGCGTGTCGGTAGTGGGCAGGACACGATTGAACTGCTCGAGCAGGCGCTGACGCAGAAGCTGCTTCTCGCGCTCGGACTGTTCGAGAGCAGCCTGTTCTTGCGCATTAGCAGCTTGTTGAGCAGCTAGCTCTGTGTCCGCTTGGCGCTTGGCCTCAGCAGCGGCTTCGTCCGCTTGGTGCTTAGCATCGGCAGCTGCTTCGTCCGCTTGGCGCTTAGCATCGGCAGCTGCTTCGTCCGCCTGCAACTTAGCTTCAGCAGCCGCTTCGTCCGCTTGGCGCTTAGCATCGGCAGCGTCTGCGGCCGCTTTGGCTTCTGCCTGCGTCTTAGCATCGGCAGCGGCAGCGTCACGTTCCTGAGCGATGCGCTCTTCTTCCTGGCGCTGCGCGCTGAAAGCTCGTGCGTCCTCGGAAAATTGCGCCGTTTCTCGAGCCGCCGAGATAATGTCGTTCTTGTCAGCCTTGCTGGCAAGATCACTCTCGGCCTGCTGCAGGCTGGCTTGCGCTTTCGACAAGATCTCCGGCGCGTATTTGTCAGCTCCTCGCGCTTTCGCGATGTCCACAGCGTTTCGCGCTTCGTACATCTCGAGCGGAACCTTCGGATCGAGGGTGAGCGCCAAGGGGTTCCCCATTTTTTCGTACTGGTCACGCTTCATGAGCTTGTATCCAGTTACTGGGAAAATCGTCCCCTTCGTATCCATCCGGGGCTCACTTTGTAGAACCACCATTTCACTGGGCACCCGGACGGCAAAATACGGCTCGGCAGTCACAATCAAGGAGAAGGTTTGCTCCGGGGTGGTGGCTCTCAGGGTACCGTCACCGTTCTTATTGATCAGAACCTCGCCAATATTGCCGGTGTGTCCCTCCGGTGTAACGACCCAAAGCACATAGGTGAGGAATTCCGAGCCAAACGACGAGGGCGGCTTCAGGGCCTTCACCTCGGCATTAACGTTCGTCTTTCCTGCTTTGGACTTGATCTCGACCTTCGCCTGACCACTCGCGGTCGGCATCAGGTCTGTACTTTTCAAATCGACTTTCGTGCTGCCCCCACCGACCAAGTACCCGACGGCGGCGACGGACTTCGTAATTTCGTCGGATGCGGGCACCGCCTGATTGACTTGACCAGGCTGTTCTTGAGCGGTTTGATCTTGAGCTGCTGCGCTAGCCGCCAGAAACGAGATGCACAACCAGCACAAAAAGAACGTACCTGCCGCCACAGGTTTTCCGTTTTTGCGCGCGCTATCTCGCAGCTTCTGCTCCTTCGTCTTGGGGTATGCAATTGCAAGCTTCGATCTCATACTGCTCCTCCATTGTGTGCTTCTGTGAAAAAGATTTTACCTCGTGATCTTCTGGGTGCGATCACACTAAAGTGTCCTCAGCAGCGAGATCAGTCTTGACAACGCACATATCGCTGAAGAATTACTCGATCCCCAAAGAAGCAAGCTTCTGAAAAACACGGTTCGCGCGATCAACTGAGAACTATCAGTTGACGTTTCCTCTGAGGTTCGAGTGGCTGGTTACTTCCGAGATTTCCCCGATGGGTGCCATTCGTAGCCGCCGAGCCGATCGCATAGACAGATTTTTTTGGAAGCAGTGGAAGGTTATCGCAAAAGCGTGCTGATTTCGGTAGCTAGCGCAGGGGTGCTAGCGTGGAATTGGAGTTCCTAAAAGTTGCCCACAGCTTAGCGAAGCTCCCATCCATGAATCGGAAAGTTTTTTCTGAGAGGATGCCCAACAACCACTTGGACCTGAATTGGTGCCGACATTCAGCCGACTTCCTGCGGCTTACCCACGCTGGGTTCAACCGATAGAGAAAAAGCCCGGCGCGTCGGAACCGCCGCGTCCGCGGCCCCTCTGCAGCCTGGTCGCCCAGCAAGGAAGACACATGGTTTTGCACCTGCGGCAACGAGTGGGACACGTTTGACACCGGAAGATGCACGAGGGCACCGATGGATCATTGACCACGATGCCCGCATGTTCAACGATTTCCCGGAATTCTATTGTCGCTTCTCGCCCCTTGGCTAAAACACATTCACCGTAACCGGGGCCGATGAGATGCCGTTACAGATGACCACAAGATCGCTTAGTCCTGTTTCGATCGAACCGGGCACATCGAAGTTCGTAGATGCAGGAGTGCTGTACGCAATGGCCATGGTGCTATGGTCGTGCGTGCGCGCAAAGTAGACGTTACCGGTGACCCTGTTCGTGATTTGCACCAGCGGGTAATTGGTTGCAGCCTGGACATCGTCGCCGTAAAAGGCGCCCTGTGAGAAGCCATTGAAGTTGAACCCCGACACGACATAAGTTTGTCCACGCGCAATGTCTGTGGGTACAGAGGTGATCTGCGGCAGCCACTCCGGCTGCGGCTGTCCTCCATGTTGAAACACCCACACATCGCCGAAGTCTGTCCACAGTATTTCGCCGGTGGGCAATATCAGCATATTGCCAAAGTAAGAGGGAATGTTTGGTGCATCCGTATTACCGGCAGTGACGTCGGTCAGAGTACTGCCATTCCAAACGAAAAACCTGGACGGCGCCAGATATATCCCGGTGCCGGCCTGCACCAGCACATCGCCATTCGGCAGTAATGATGCCGGACCATCAGCGATACCGAAATCGTCAGGAAAATCGGGACCGGCAGTCCAGGTTTTGGTGTGGGTGTCGTAGATTGCTGTGTGCGCAGCGCCACAGGAGTTCGCCCCGGTGTAGAAAAGGGTACCATCAGGTCGCAAGACCGCGGGCCCGATCTCAAACGACGACACCTTCTCACCGCCACAAGCCGCCGCCGAATCCCACAGTTGCACGACTGTACCCCTCGGAGGACCGCTTGTCCAGGTGCCCGTGTCGGGATGATAGATCTCGTAATTCTTGCCATTTCGCTCGTAATGAAAGACGTAGACATCAACTGTCAGCACCGTGCCATCGGGCAGCAGGTTCCAGCCTTCTTCGTCATTGACATCGTACTTGCCTTTACCGGTCATCGTCCAGGTTAGGCTTTTTGCATTGAGCAGAGCCGATTGCGTGGTACAGCAATTAGCCTGCATATAGGTACCGTCAGACAGGATCACGCTTTGGGCGTCTCCAATCGTTGTCCAGCCAGCGGGTGCCTTTACAGACTTCCATATATCTGTCTTTGGGTCGTAGATAGCCCCAAGGTTGGTCCAGACGGGCGTGCAATTACCTTTGATCAAGTTATATTCGCCGCCCATCATCATGACTCGGCCATCAGGCAATACCGCTGAACCGAAATAAAGAGGGCCGTATCCGGATGGCAGCGATGCGATCTGCTTCCAGGTGCCATTTATATAGCTGCCAAACTGATCGGGAGTTAATCGCCACCATTGAGGTCCACAAGCTTGATGGGCTATCACTGTTCCATCAGTCAGCAAGAGCGGATTGCTCAGACCCAGAGAGGGGTCCGGTTGGTTGTTTAACGGAATCCAGGCTTGCGAACGGGCGAGGTGGGCGGTGGCAATTAGTAGAACCACAGAGATAGCAAGTGAGCGCAAGGTGTTCATGGTTTCCTCCCACAGAAGTCATTGCGTGAAACTTTCCCGTTGATTCGAGTAAAGTACACCATCTTCCATGCTTGTCCGCCTGTTTCTCGAAGCTGCGTCTGGGAATCAACCTACAACCGGGAAAAAACGCACCGGAAGTATATCCTCAGGTGAAAATAGTGGCAATCGTCCGCGAAATTAATGCGCCTTCAATGTCGTCTTCTCCGCCCTGCTTGGGGCAAATTGACCTTCCCTTGCCCCGCCCCTAACAGATGCCTGAGTGGACTGTCCTGCCGCTGGGAACTTCAGCGTAAGGACTAGCGAGAGCAGGATTGGCTCCCAATGTGGAATTGGCGGCCGGAGCATACCGATGGGTCTGCGGAGCGCGAACAGAATGAGAACAGTGCAACATACAATGGCGTGTCCAGTCGGAATAGAGGAGAGAGAGGGGAGTGACCCTTTGCGCAATAATTTTTGAAGATTATTCACCTGACAAATGAGATACGGGAGCCATTCCAGGGTAGTTAATCTCTTGTTGACACAAGCTTTTGTTTCTTCCAATTTGCGAATTCGAGCTGCTGACGGTCAGTGGCCCAGCCACAGTTTCGACCAAGTGTCAAACCCCGATTACTGTCGTCACTGTAGCCGGGCTTCGGGTAGAAGATATGATTGGGTAATTGGCCAGTTCACATGAAGAAGTTGAATTTCGTCCTTTCCCTCACCAACAACGACAACGATTATCAGTTGGAGCAAGCTACCGCTGCTGAAGAGGCCGCCCAGCGTTTGGGCGTGGAGTTGCAGATCTTCTCGGCAGACAATGACGCGATCACTCAAAGCCAGCAACTCTTGAAGGTTATCCAATCACCCACAAGTGCCCACCCTGACGGGATTCTCTTCGAACCGGCAGGCGGGACGGCCATGCTGCAAGTGGCCCGCGCCGCTGCTACGGCGGGAATCGGGTGGGTGGTGCTGAATCGCGAGGTAGAGTACATAGCCGAACTGCGCGAAGCCTATGCCATTCCAGCATTTGCATTGACTTCAAACCACGAGGAGATCGGGCGGATCCAAGGCCGTCAACTGGCGGCGCTGCTGCCTGATGGCGGTTCGGTCCTTTACATCCAAGGGCCTTCGGACAGCTTGGCAGCAAAGCAGCGCACCAACGGCATGTACCAAACAAAACCCGCCGCGATCAACGTGAAGCCCATCAAAGCCCAATGGACCGAAGAAAGCTCGTACCGTATGGTGAGTTCCTGGATACGGCTGTCGACGTCGCAACAGGAACGGCTTGTCGCTCTCACTGCGCAGGACGACTCTATGGCGATCGGGGCGCGAAAGGCATTCCAGCAACTGCCTGCAGGATCAACTCGTGACCGATGGCTGAACTTGCCGTATCTCGGTTGTGATGGCCTTCCCAACAGCGGTCAGTCCTGGGTGCGCCAGGGATTGCTCACCGCCACGATCTACATTCCGCCGAATGCAGGAACGGCTATGGAGATGCTGGCTCAGGCCATTCAAAGCGGCAAAATGCCGCCCGAGCTGACGCTGACCACCCCGGTATCCTATCCCACCCTTGAGATGCTGAAGTCGAGACGTGGCGAAATAGCCTCTACTCGATCAGCAGGAAAGTTTTAACGCGCTTGCTAGCGTAGCCGGGCAACTCACTGGCCGCTCAGTAGGTGACCACAACTTGATCAGCGAGCATCGAGTTCCTTGGTGCGCACCTGGCCCAGTGACATGTAGGCAACCGATTCCAGCATGTGGCTGTTTGTGCAGTCGAGCCACTTTATTGGTGACACCATGGAGCTGAGTTCCTCATTCTTTCTATTCGCCGGGGGGCACGACCTGCAAGAATTTGTATCCATATGCAGGCAAGTGAACGGATATAGACTTGAAGACATCCAGTTGAGGCATAGATTCACCGGTCGCGAGGTCCGTCAACCCGCATAAACTGCGAGAACACGTCGAAATGATCAAGCGCAGATTCCCCGGCCTAAGTGCACTTCTTGCACCGGGCCGACCTAGTCCTCTCGCCAATGGGTGATCATTGCACTCTTCCACAGGCGTTATGGCAAAATTCATCGCCCGGCAAGATCTTACTGTGGAGCATCTTCGGTTGGGGGGGCACAGATATCACACGTTTCAGCGTTGCGATCCTCATCAAAGCGATGCTAGGAAATTCGGCTCGGAGCTCGCCACCTAGGGTCCGCCCGCTTTCTATCTATGTGATTTCTAAAGAACATGCAGCACTGGCTTCAGCGCGGCACGTCTGCGGCATGACAATTGCCCTCATCTTAAGCGGTGGCTAACAGAGCCGCTCCGAGCGAGGTGCCTTATGACCGTCCTACTGGTTCTGCTTACATTCACAACATTCTTACTGATTGATCATTTCCGCAGCCGCCATGCGGTGCAGCCAATGTTGCACGTCGCACCGATCAAGCAGGAAATCCTCCCGCGCTTGCAACCTGCCTTGGTAGGCGGTTTTCAAGTACCGGACAATCTACGCTATCACCCTGGTCATACTTGGGCGTTGAAAGAAAGTCCCAATCTGGTGCGGGTTGGCGTGGACGATTTTGCTGCTAAGTTGACCGGAAAGATCGAAAGCATCACGCTACCACAGCTGGGACAGTGGGTTCGTCAAGGTCAGAAGATGTGCTCGGTACATCGCAACGGCAGCAAGGTTGACATGCTTTCGCCCATTGAAGGTAGTGTGTCTGAAATCAATGTGGCAGTTGTTCGCGACCCTGACCTGGCGCTCCGCGATCCTTATGGCGAAGGTTGGCTGATGACCGTCCAGTCGCCTGACGCCAAAACAAGCTTTCGCAATTTGCTGGGTGGCACGCTGGCTCGCCGGTGGACCGAGGAAGCCGCAACCCGGCTGCAACACCGGATGCCGATGGTTTTGGGAGCGCTAGCGCAGGACGGCGGCGTGGTCATGAGAAATCTGACCATTAGCATGTCGGATCAGGAATGGACACTTTTAGCCAAGGAATTCTTTTTGACCTAGGCATGGACCTGTTAACAGCCTGTCCCGCAATGCCGACCGCCCGGATCTAATGCAGAATCCGGTCAGCATGGGAAGCTGTTTTTGCCAACCTGACTACTGCAACAGCTATCACTTCGACGCCAAAGGATTCTGCTTTTCTCCGGCCTCGGCCATCACCTTCCGCTGGCAGCTTGCACAAAAAGTAGTTTCCTTGAGATCGATCCACTCTACGGCATGGGAGGAAGCCATCGCACAACGATAGTCGTCGCAGTGGGTCAGTGCGAAAGTATGCCCTAGCTCGTGAACCGCCTCTTTCACCAATCGCTCGCGAAGGCGTTCCTTGTCGGGGCTCAGACCATAGAACTCCTGACTCAGCCGGTGCGTGGAGACTACCGCACAGGGACCACCCATCTGGGCTTCGCCGAAAACAAACGAAAGAATCGGAATATAGAGATCCACGGTTCCTATCCCCAGCACTCGCAAGCAATCTGCCGTGACGAAATCCTGCAGGCGTAGCAGAATCTCCGAGGAGTGATATTGTTGTCGCTCCGGGTGGAACGCGAACTCTGGGTCCAAGCAGCCCAGGAGCAACCTACAGGGTACGTGGAAAGCTTGTTCGAGGACGACACACAGATTGTCCGCCAGCCCGTGATCCAGATCTCCGATCCGCAACAGTTGTAGCAGTTTCATCGACTTTCAACGGGTATGCGTTTCCAGCCGTACTTCTTCAGCTTGTGATGAAGAGTAACCCTATCAATGTCGAGAATCTCGGCGGCACGAGTTTGATTCTCTCCGCACGCTTCGAGTACTCGCAGAATGTGGGCCCGCTCGGCCTCCTCAAGAGTTTTTCCGGGACTGCTGCCGGCACTCTGCACCTTGAAGATGAAATCACGCTCGCCCAGATCCGGTGCCTGGCCCACAACCATGGCACGCTCCACTGCGTTCTCCAATTCGCGCACATTCCCCGGCCACGGCTGTTGCTGCAAACGGTCCATAGCCTCCGGTCGAACCCGATCGATTCGTTTGTTCATGGTCAGAGAGAACTTGCGAACGAAATGGTTAACCAGAAGCGGAATATCTTCCCTTCGCTCACGCAACGGAGGCAGCTCGATGTGAAAAATATTGAGCCGATAAAACAGATCGGGACGGAACTTTCCGGCCTCGATTAGTTGCTCAAGATCTTTGTTCGTCGCGGCGATGCAACGGAAATCCACTTTGATAACTTGGTTGCCGCCAACTCGAGTGATCTCGCGTTCCTGCAGGACGCGCAGCAGGTCGGTTTGAGTTTTGAGGCTGATGTCACCGATCTCATCCAAAAACACCGTACCGCCTTCGGCGACTTCAAACTTGCCCTTCTTGCGATACTGGGCTCCAGTGAAGGCACCTTTTTCGTGCCCAAACAGCTCGCTCTCCAAAAGCGTTTCCGTAAGCGCGCCACAATGAATCACCACCAGCGGGTGAAACCTTCGTGGGCTAGCATGATGGATGGCCCGCGCTACGAGTTCTTTTCCCGTCCCGCTCTCGCCCGTGATGAGTACAGTAGCCTCGGTAGGGCCGACCGTCTCCACAGCATCCAGGACCTTCCGCATGGCGCTGCTCTGGCCGATCAGTTCACCGGGGTGGGTTGCTTCGACGACAGTCTCGCGCAACACTAGGTTTTCTCTTTCGGCCTGGCGGTGGCTGAGCGCGTTCTTCACCAGGTGTGCGATCTCATCGGGATCCAAAGGTTTGGTCACGTAGTCATAAGCCCCATTTTTCAAGGCGGCAACCGCGGTCTCGACTGAGGCATAGCCGGTCATGATGATGACGGGGAGATTCGGATAAACCTCGTGCATTCGCTTTTGCAGTTCGATTCCGTCAGTCCCACGCATCTTGATGTCCACTAAAGCCGCATCCCAAGACTGTTGTGCGAGGCGAGTGAGTGCCTGGCTCGCGCTTTCTGCCGTGCCTACCTCGTAACCTTCCTCGCGGAACCATTTGTCGAGCGAGTCGCGAACGCTCAGTTCGTCATCCACGATCAGTATTTTCCCTTGTTCACTCACTTCACTCACCTCGCCTTCTGTCCTGCAGTCTCGGCCCCCGCGGTCGAGCAGCAGATCTGGCTGGCTTGGGCTGGCAAGATCACCCTGAAACTGCTGCCCCGTCCCAGTCGGGATTCGACCTCGATGCGGCCATTATGCCGCTCGATGATGCCGCGACTGATCGCCAGCCCCAGCCCGACACCGTGACCGCCTTCTTTCGTTGAGAGAAATGGCTCGAAGATCTGGGGAAGCAGCTCCGGAGCAATGCCCACCCCGTCATCCCGCACTAAGATACAGACCTCGCCCGCTTCGTCCTGGCAGGCACTTAGCCAAAGATTCCCACCGTGCGGCATCGCGTCCATGGCGTTCATCAGCAAAGCCAACAACACCTGTTCGATTTGAGCCGGATCGCACAAGACGCGCGGCAGATCTTCCGTAAGATCAACCTGCAGCTGAATGTTCAAAAGGTCCAATTGATGCTCAATCAAACGCACGGTGCGATCAATCACAACTCTTACGTCGGTAGATTCTAAGTTCATCGGAGCGGTGCGAGAAAAGGTCAACAGGTTCTTTACCAGGTCACCGCAGCGCTGACTTTCGTCCGCGATCAGGTCCAAGCACTGGATCGCCTCCTGGCGCTGACTGGCTGGCATCTCGTCCTTGACAAGCCATCTGCGCAGGAGTTTGGCGTAGGTGAGGATCCCTGAGAGAGGATTGTTAATTTCGTGCGCCACGACCGCCGCCATCTTGCCTATAGTCGCCATCTTTTCAATATGAAGCACCTGATCGTGAACCCGTTTGAGCTCACGCGTCTTCTGTTCGACGCGATCTTCGAGCGTTCTGGCCCATATGGACGTTTGTTCGTTCGCCGCCCGCAGTTGCTGACTCATAACATTAAAGGAACGCGCTAGATCGCCGACTTCGTCGTGCGAGCGGACCTCGATCTGGTGGCCAAGGTCTCCATTGCGCAGTCGCTCCGTACCCTCCTGGAGCGCCTGAATGGGTTGCTGCACCACTCGCCAGACGAAGAACCAGCTCAACACACTGATCGTCAGCAGTGCCAGGAACATGTAGGCCAGCATGAGCCGGGTGCTTTCGGCGAGCTGAGCATCGGCTTTGGCCAACCGTAGATTTGTGTCCAGGACACCCAGAATCTGCTGGTTGACGCGATGAGCGTGGCAGGCGGCGCTGGAACAACTGGGCTGATTCTCGATGGGAGTGATGATGCCCAGCACCCTGTCCCCCCTTGCATCGCGATAAATGCGGAATCCACCGGGACGGCTCAAGCGAGCCAGGGGATGAGATTCTGCATGGCAGCCGTAACAGGCCTCGGCCTTCTTGTCCACACTGAGGTTGAGTTCACGGGAGTCGGTCGAGAAACTGATCCGACCATCCTGGTCAAAAATCCTCATCTTGACTACGTCGGGCTCGCCGGCAATAGTTTGGATCGTGTGGTAGAGTCCCTCACGGTCATTGCGTAGCATGTCGTAAGCCGTACTGCGCTTGATGACATCACTCAGCCGTTCTGCGCTGGCGAGCGTGGCCACTTCCAGGTGATGGCGGTGCAGCCGCACATTTAGATAGCCGAGCAGGGCGAAGATTGCCACTGTGGCGGCGAACAACAGGCTGATCAGTTTCGTGCTGAGACTATGCCTCAGGAGCGTCCAGCGGCCGCGATCTGGATCAGTTTCCTGCATGACTCAACCGGGCAACGGCAGCCGTTGATGTCGTTTCAGGTCCGGCACCTGCGCTCACCGCATTTGCTTCGGAAACAAAGATTGGAAGATATCTCGCAGCCAGCCCGAACACCGCAAAACCCAGCGCGAGGATCGCCCCGGTAATCGAGAGTTCTGTCCATTTCGGCAGATAGTGCCTGCCCGCGGCTGACTCCATGCCGGTGATGCTGACGTTCATCCGATTTGTGATGAAACCGAGCACGACCAGCACCGCGGTGAAATACAGCCCGTTGGAGCTTGCGCGCACTCTGGGCTGCAGAAGGAGAGCCAAGGGAAACACTACACTCAAGGCGATCTCGAGCCAGAACAGGTACATTTCGTAGCCTGGCTGGAGAGTTGCATAAAGCACCCGGCGACGCCAGAGGTCGTCGAAGCGCAGGATGGCATAGACCCATAGCACCACCATCAGCACGCGTCCCAATTCCTGCAGGATGGACAACTCCAATTGGCAGCCGAGGTGCTTGGCGCTCATTGACGACTCAAAGATAGTCATCGCCAATCCCACCGCCACCGCGGAGATGAAGAAAAATATCGGAAGCCAGGGACTGTACCAGAAGGGATGCAACTTTTCGGGCACGATCAGGTAAAGCATACCCAGGGAGGATTGATGGAGCGTAGACAGCAGCACGCCACAAATCACCAAGGGAATGAGCATTGCCCGAATCAGTTTCAGCGGCCTCTGCATATCGAAACGTTCGAGAACAATGGGCGAGAACTCCAGCGCCAGCACCGTGGTGTAAAGCATCACGCAATAAGCCACCTCGAACATCACCGAGTGTGGATTGCGCATGATCAGCGGGTGCCATATGCGATATGGCCGGCCCAGATCGTACATCAATGCCGCACAAACCAAGAGGTAGCCCAGAAATGCGGTCAAGATCGTTGGACGCACAATCGGACGCAGCCGCTTGATGTTGAAGATGTGTACGGCAGCGGTAAGGGTGAATCCGCCGGCTGCGAGCATGACGCCACAGAGCACGTCGAAGCCGATCCAAAGTCCCCACGGAAAATCGTCGCTCAAATTGGTGGAGCGCCCCAGACCCTGGGTAAAACGGATGGTAGTGGCATAAAGACCGGCCACCACCAAGGCAAGGAAAATCAACCTCCAGAAAGTGAGGCGCATCTTCATTGCTTCCCTCCCCATTGAGTTCTCTGTCCCTTCGGATTGGGCAGCGACTTTCGGCCCTTGGCAGCCGCAACTTCGGCGCGCCGATTTGTGATCCACCAAATACCACCCAGCAAAATTCCCCCTAACGACACGATATCTGGAATTTTGGAAAGCGCGCGGAAAGTCAGCATCGGCACGGGCTCGTTGATCAGGTTGCTGGGATAGCCGAACTGCTCGAAGGGAACGCTGGAGAGCAGCAACACCGAAGTTCCACCGACTTCGTTCAGGCCATAGATATGCTTCACATACTGCCCCGGATTGTCACGAATCCGGCTCCGTGCCTCATCAATCAGCTGATCGCGCTCCCCGAACTTGGTGGCTCCAGTGGGGCAAATTTCGGCGCATGCAGTTTGCTGGCCTGCCGCTAGGCGGTCAGCGCACATCGTACATTTGCGCACCTTCGGAAGCAGTTTGCTCCATTCATACTTTGGCACCTTGAACGGGCACGCAACCATGCAATAACGGCAGCCCATGCATTTGGCAGCATCGTAGGTTACCGGACCAGTAGATGTTTTTGTCAGCGCACCCACCGGGCAAACCGAAGCACACGCGGGATCCTGGCAATTCATGCACAGGCGGCGCATGAATTTATCGCCCTGGGTAAGCACGGCGGTGAACTTATGTTCTGATTGCTTCGGCTCGGCGGCAATCGCTTCGTTGTAAGGAAGCTTATTTTGCTGCGAACATGCTACTTCACACTGTTTGCAACCAATGCAGATCGTTGCGTCATAAAGCAAGGCCTTGCTCATGAAATCTCCCCCCTAGCCGCCTCGCAACCACTCCAGCCTTGAAGAACTCGTGTGTGCAAGAGCAACAACTGCGCTACTCCTGCAGGCTCCGGACATAGACGCGACTAGGTTGGCCAGGCAACCGACGCTTGGCTACGCCAGGATGCTTTAGTCTCTCTGACTCCCGATGCTGGGTCGCACCCGGGTGCCACAGTCGCCGCCAACCGGTTGCACCGCGTGATCCGACGCTCGCATGCGATGTAAGAGAACAGAGCAGTCGCTTGCCCTCTCTTGATGAAAGTTACAGCAGTGTGGAAAAATTGCGCAGTGATGTCGGTCATGCCGCGCGGTGATTCGATGTCTTCCGCTAGAGCCGTTCTAAACGCCGGCCACCCCGAAGAAGAACAAGCAGCTCACTGCCCTGCACGGGCTGCCCTCCAGTCCATACCGTGAACCGATTGGTTGCTTTACAAAACTGAGAACGAACGAGCGGGTGCGTACACGGAAATCGGCCTCAGGCGGCAGAGCAAGGAATCGTGTTCAGCCACACGTTGTGCTCCATCACAGCCACCAAAGAGCAACTTTGGGCATTTCTTCGGAATGAAAGGCGTCGTGACCAAACCGATTGAGCTGTTCGCCGAAATGGAGTTGTTTCGTTTGCTCGATCAATTCTTTGACAAAGCTCTGTATTACCTGGCAAAAGGCTACGAGAAATTTAACGAAACGCAATCCCTGAGAGGCATGCCGGCACCGCGGGACCAGCGGTGTTTAGCGGAGTGCGACGGTGAAACACCAGACTCGCGGGACCTTGGCCTGGTGTGGAATGGCCTGACTGGATGCTGGCGGCAATCAGCAGCAGGCACTTCCACTTTCGTCATGATCATCCACGCCAGCCGCACAAAATCCGAGACTCCCGCCTTCGGCGAGGAGCAGACCATCCCAAGTCCGCCACATCACTCGTTCGCCCGGAGAATCGTGCTCGCCAAAGGAAACTAAAGCGACCGCTGGCGAGGCGACAAGAATTTGTGCTGGGACGGAAGCGTTCTGGCCTGCGCACCGGCGGATGTGGTGTGAATCAGGTCGAATCCCTCTCGATCTGTTCCAGTGCTTCCGCAATGGCCTTTAAGCACTCCCCGATCGCCCGATGCGGCAGCTGAATTACAGCTTCTTCGATGTCCCGAGAGACTAAGCCTGTGTCAGTTCCAGTCCCCCGCAGCGCATCCTCAACTGCGTCGAATCTTCTCGCGTGCTTGATTAACAGCGATAGACACTGCCCGATCTCCTGTGAGCTTTCCGATGATGGAAGCAGGGCTCTAGTGCAAGGAGTGTGACGTCCCTTTGTAACGGTGGCGAGGACCGGCTGCAAGGGCACTCAGTTCAGTCCAGCGGTTCAGGCATGCCGGGCCGAGGGCCGCATTCATTGTGCCAAGCCACATTAGAAACTGATTTTTAGGATGTGACCTCCGTTGCCCACGAACCATCCGGCTCCGGGATTCGCAAACGCGACCGCCCAGAAGCCGCTCACCCCGGGCAGTTTGAACCAAGTACGTCCTTCGTCGGGGGTCCAGGCAGCTGGTCCTGAGCTGAAGTTCGGCTCGGTTTCGGCGGTGATCACGACGGCATGGTCGTGTCGGTGATCGAAGTCTTCAAAGTCACCCTGATCATCGCGATGGCGCATGCCCCGAACATAGGCCAGGCAGAAGACCGCTCCTTCGACGGGTGGCTTGTTGGTAAGAGTCCAAGTTTGACCGCCATCATTCGATGTCGCGGTCTCGGCGGACTTGTTCGAGGCCAGGTCGCCGCCACCCAAGATCCCATTCCATGGGTCGCGGAAGGCCACGGTGATTCCGCCCGCACTGGCTGAACTCACCAGCGGAGTGTCGTATGCGTTCCAGGTGTCGCCTCCATCTCTGGTGGCCAAGATCCTCGCAATGGTTGAGCCGCCGGTCGCGATCCAGGCGTTGCTTTCGCCCTGTGCCGCGATGCAGGTTCCGCTTGCGGCAAAGGAGGCCTCTCCCAGCAATGCCGGCGGCATGTTGTCGGCAATGGACTGCCAGGTCAGACCGTTGGTGGTGCGAATATCGGGAAATACTCCGTTCACCGAATCGCTGTGCGTGATGCCCCGGTGCGGAGTCCAGAACGCAAAGCAATCATAGAATGCATTGGCCGTTTCATTCTTGAACTGTATCGTCCACTTCGCGCCGCCGTCGACGGTCTTGTAAATGCGAAAATCTGTCGTGTTACTTCCAATAGACATTAAATAGGCTACCTTATCGCTTACGCCGTAAACATCGCGGAATTGCAGGTTTTCAGCTCCTGGCACGACGGTGGCTTTCCAAGTCTCTCCACCGTCAGTCGTGACCACATACGTACCACCGGTTCCGGCTGCCCAGACCACACGGGAGTTCACCGGGCTGACAGAAATCAGCAGCTGCGTCGTGCCACTCTTTTGTGGCGTGAGCTTCGGTTGGTGAAATTTCCAATGTTCTTCCGCAAGGCCGAGAGTTGCAGAGGCAGTAATCAGGAGCACTAGCAAAGATTGTTTCAACATGGGACTCCCTTCCGGACGGCATTTGTGGCGTCCAGGCAGTATAGGAACGTTGCAGAGAGGGTGTCAAACTGGCAAGTGAGACGTGGCCCACGGCAAGGCCGGACTCCGGGCTTGCCCGTGATGGCTGCTTGATTCCATGTTGCAACGCCTGGCGGGAGCGGTGTTTGATGTATGTCAGGTCGGCAAGGATACCGAGGGCCAGCTACTACAACGAGGGTTTGCTAGGCAACGGAGTTTGACACGGATGTCATTGGGACAACAGATCGTTCCAACCTCCGATATGGTCTTTGCCATTGCCGGCCCGGAACTTGGCTGATCGACCTGCCGCCATCATAGAGGTGCCTTCTGCCCCGCGGGGCATTCGTCTCTCTACTCCTCACCATAGTTTTTCAACTCGATCAAGAACACAGCCGGCCAGCGATTAAAATAGAATTGTTTCAAGCTTATTTCGTGGCATCCCTTTGCCGTGGAACCCTATCTCAAACGACTGCCGGCAGAACTTAAAGCAGCGATCGGAGGAGCGACCGACGAAGCCATGCAGAAGGCTCCCGCGGGCAAATGGAATTCCGCCCAGATTCTGGAGCACCTCTATCTGAGCTACAAGGGTACGAATAAGGGCATTGCTAAGTGCCTGGACGGAGGCAAGCCGCTGGCAACGGTGGCGACGCTGAAGCATCGTATGCGAGCCTGGGTGGTCACTGGGCTCGGGTATTTTCCGGAGGGAGTCAAATCTCCGGAAGTTGTAGTTCCACGCGGGCTGCCTCACAAAGAGGTGCAGCAAACTATTTTCGAGGAGATTCGGAAGATGGCTGCAGGCCTCGATGAGTGTGAACGGCGGTTTGGCACGAGGACGAAGATCATGGACCATCCGATCTTGGGCCCCTTAACCGTCGATGAGTGGCGAAAACTGCACTGGTTCCATGGACGACATCACGCGCGTCAGATCCGCGAACGCACGAAATTGTGAGGTGAACTGGAGGCGCCGTGCTGTCATTCAAAATTCTTCTGCAAAATTTCAGATCTAAACGGGGCGCAAATGCATCGTTCGCGTGCTTCTACCCATGGGTAACTCTGAGACCCGCCTTTTCCTTCAGGAGCACGGCACCGACTTTTCTCAAGTCCTCGTTTTGTGTGACACTTGAGGACCAAAGTCCACTAAGCACGAGGGAAAATGAACCTTTCCAACCGGGTGTTAATCCTGTGTTTTTGCTTTTCTATGTTCCCCTTGCCACTCGATGCTCAGGAACTGAACTCTACCTTTGCACACGATCCCGGTCAGCCGATTGATAAGCAGTACACGGACCACATTCATAAGTACACAACGGATCCTTCGTTTATATCCCCATTGGTCGACTACCTTCCGGCCTCGAAGACGGTTCCCACACCCGCGAAAATACTTGGCGATGTCTCCGGAGCACCTGACATGCTCCCGTACGCGGAAGACGTGTATCGATATTTTCGAATGCTGGAGGCGGCAACTCCACGGGTGAAGGTGTTCACCAGCGGCCGCACCGAGGAAGGACGCGAGATGATTGCCGCGGCCATCGCCGACGAACCGCTCCTGGCTGGTGCGAGAACAAATGATGCGCGGCTGGCCCAGCTTGGCGATCCACGCACCATCGATCTCGACGACTCGAGAGCGCGGCAGATCCTCGATCAATCCTGGCCGGTCTACTACATTACCGGCACCATCCATTCGCCCGAGACCGGAGCCCCTACGGCGCTGATGGAACTTGCATACCGTCTGGCGGTTGACGATGCGCCCTATATAAGATACATCCGCTCGCACATGATCGTTCTCATCACTCCTGTGGTTGAGGTCGACGGCCGCGACCGTATGGTCGACCTCTATAAGTGGCACAAATCTCATCCCGGCCAGGACTGGCCCCGCCTTCTTTATTGGGGACACTACGTAGCCCACGACAACAACCGTGACGCGATGGCTATGACTCTCGATCTCACACGTAACGTGCTCAACACTTATCTTGGCTGGCATGCGCAGGTTTTGCACGATCTGCATGAATCCGTTCCCTTTCTTTACGACAATACCGTGGGTGACGGACCCTACAACGCATGGGTAGATCCCCTTCTGGCTGACGAATGGGCGGAACTCGGATCGAACAACGTTGCCCAGATGCAGAATTTTGGGATGCCTGGAGTCTTTGCGCACGGCGACTTCGATACTTGGAGCCCGGGTTACCTGATGTTTCTAGCCGCGATGCACAATGGCATCAGTCGTCTCTATGAAACCTTTGGCAACGGTGGCGCCGATACCGAGAGGCGGATCCTCCAGCCCGAAGATTACTCGCGCACGTGGTACCGACAGAATCCTCCCCTTCCTGTCGTGATCTGGTCGCAGCGCGATAACAATAACTACGAGCAAACGGCGCTGCTCTCGACGCTCTTCTATTTCTCGCACAACACCCATCATTTTCTGGAGAATTATTACCTCAAGAGCAAGCGGGCTGTTCAGAAACCCAGTCTCGAGGGACCTGCTGCCTACGTGATTCCCGCCGATCCCGCCAGTGCGAATCGACAGATCGAATTGCTCAAGGTATTGAAGCGCCAGCATGTCGAAGTGGAACAGCTAACGGACGAGGTCACAGCCACGGTACCCGCTGAAAAACGCGGGGAGAAACCCCAGCAGGTAACCTTTTCTGCGGGCAGCGTCGTGGTTCGTATGGATCAGCCCTACTCTCGCGTCGCCGATGCGTTGCTGGATCGCCAGTTTTGGGCTGCGGGTGACCCGCAAAGGCATCCCTACGACGACACCGGCTGGTCGTTTACTCACTTGTTTAATTTGAAAGTCGTCCGCGTCGTCGATCCCGCCATCCTCAAGGCTAAAATGACACCTCTCGCGGACGCATCGTCGCTGGCTGGCAGAATCTCTGGCTCCGGCATGCTCCTCGCGGTCACCAATACAGGCCAGATCTCGCTTCTGTCGCTCGTCTACAAACTTAAAGACGCAACCATCCAGGTTGCTCAGAAACCTTTCGACGCGGAGGGCAAGCACTTCCCCGCCGGTTCGTTGCTCGTTACTGGCGCGCCAGAGGACCGAGTGGCCGGAGTGCTGCACGATCTCGGTCTCGACGCATCGCGACTTGGCTCGGAGCCTTCAGTACCGATGCACAAGGTGATCCCTCCGCGCATTGCGTTCATGCACACCTGGCTCGGCACCCAAGCCGAGGGATGGTGGCGTTATGCCTTCGACACCGCGAGTGTCCCCTTCGATTACATCAGCACGCAGTCGGTAGCCAGCCAGCCCGACCTTCGCGCCAAGTACGACGTGATCATTTTCGCTCCCGTCGGCCATGCTTCCGCGCTTGAGATCCTCAACGGCATACCTGTTTGGAACAATGCGATGCCTTGGCAGAAGACCGCCCTGACTCCAAATCTAGGCACCCTGGACAGCAGTTCCGATATACGCCCAGGTCTGGGCTATGAAGGCCTCTCTCATCTGAAGACGTTCGTCGCCCAGGGTGGCCTCCTCATCACCTGTGAAGACACCGCGCAGTTCGCCATCGACACCGGTCTTGCGCCTGGCGTCAGTGTGGCACCCCACGACGATGCGCGAGTCGTAGGCAGCGTACTCAATACGGTCCTTGTCTCTTCCGAAAATCCGGTCGCATTTGGCTACGAATCCGGAATGCCCGTGATCAGTGCGAACGGCATGGTGTTCAACGTCAGTAATACGCTCGGTCGTAGCGGTGGCCGCGTTTTGATGGACCCGTTGACCGACCCCTTGGATCCCTACGCCAAGCGAGCCACCGGTCGGGGCAGCGCCGACGACAGCGATGAGCCACAGGGCAGAAAGATTGTGGAGCCCGAACCACTCATCAAGCAACAGCCTTGGGAACCCAAGCCCCTGAATGAAGAACAGACGCGCAATAATCCACAGGTGATTCCGGCTCCGATCCGACCCGACGTCATCTTGCGATTCTCCGACGCGAAAACACTTTTGCTCGACGGTTTGCTCGATAAACCATCGTCGATTGCCGAGCACGCGGTGGTCGTGACTGCACACCTGGGCCAAGGCAACGTCCTCCTGTTTGCCAACAATCCCATTTATCGCGGAGAGACTATTGGTACGTACCCTTTGGTCTTTAATGCCATCCTCAACTACGGATACCTCGCCCACGAATCTCACCCGTCCGACAGCACGAATTCCGTTGCCACGGGTATGAAGAAATAACTCCAAAGCTTTCCTCATCCCCAATTTCACCTACGATTGTATGGAAAAACGCAGCCAATCGAGTTTGTCCGTTCTTCGCTGAGCGTGGGACGCCCCTCGCGATAAGGCAACGAACCGCTTCCCTCGACTTGGGCTAGACTGAGACGCTAAAGCATGGGCGCGGGAGGATCGTCCGATGGAGACAAATTCCCTTCTGTCCCTGATTTAGCCAGGAGTAAACCATGATTCGAGAACGGGCGTTGAAGGTTGTGCTGGTAGTGGTGGGATTGGTTTTCTGTGCTGGCATTTATCCATTGGCGATCTTTTGGCGACAAGAGCCTGCGTTGGCTATGATGCTTAGCCTTTATGTGACACTCGGAGTTTTCTTGCTGCTTGCAGCTCGAGACCCGTCCGCGAATCGGAGCTTGCTCGCGTTCACCGTGTGGTCGAGCTTCGCTCACGCCGCAGTCATGGGAGTCCAGGCATTCCTAGATTTGATCCCTCGAGGAGAACTGGTGGGCGTTGCTGCCCTTATTGTGATCGGCGTTGCCTTGATCGCCCTCGCTCCCGCAAAGCAGGTGGGAGAACGTGCATCGGCGATCAGCGTCGGCTAGGACTGTGGCAAAGGTGCCGAGCCGACGCCGAAACCGTCGGGTGGCACTCCATGCCGGACAGACATGACCATTACTTCTTCAGTTGCGGGGGGTGAGCAGAGCAACCTCAAGCGCTTGCTGCCAAGAATGACTGACTCTTGCCGCTGTCGCGAACCTCCAGCCGACTGAAGCGTCGATTCAACATCGCGTAAGATTTGGACCGCGGAGAAGGAGACCATGAGCAAAGCAATCCAACTCCTGCTTGCGACCCTGGGACGCCTCTGGTGTTCGGCACCGCCGACGTGCCAAGGTTCGATCGGGAGGCACTGATCAGGGCGTTGCGAACTGACCAGGCCGGCCAGAGCACGTTTCCCGAATTCCCCTGGCGGCGTCGTGGCGGGCTGGAGTCGTTCGCTATGATGTCGATTTCGCTCGACGCAAGGTCGCTTACTACGGCTGTAACGGAGAGGAATACATCGAGGATTATCCCGCGTGGAACTGGAGTCGGAAAAGCCTTGGGCTACGCTCCGAACTGACCCCCCCACAAACACGATTGCGGCAACCGTCAAGGTTCTTCGGCGAGGCTCGCGCTGTTTGCAAAGAAGTTAAGGCTTATGCCAGCCGAAAAGATTGTTGGCTGTTGTTGGGCGGATAGTCACAGCGAACAAACGGCAGAATGCTCCGCACAGATTCGCTCGAAGACGCTGTCGATTCTACTTTGACAGCCGACAGAGTATCCGCAAAGAATGTCTACGTCGTATTCCTTGGCCAACTGGTTGGCAAGCTTTTCGATCTGAATCGCCGCCTCTGGGTTCCCTTCTGCCCAGAGAAGATTCCCACATTCACCCAAGACGATAACGCGGGCTGGCCTTCCTTTCCCCGCCGCTGCCATTTTCTCAATGAAATCTCCGAAGACTTTCAAGAATCGACCCGGATCAAGCGTGCCGCTGCGCATAGATTCTGAGAGCATGTCAGCAGCATCCAGCGCAACATACCTACCCCGCTCAATCGCCGCGGCGATATCCGGGCCTCGTTCCCGCAACCGTTGAAGAAGGCTGTGCCGGTGTGACTCGGTTGCAATTACGATCGCGGCATTTCCCGCTGTGAGGGCAGCCGCTGCAAACTTTGTAAACTGGTGAAGCAACGACGGGTCATCAGAATAGAATGCGACCTCGTGGCGAGAGGTATTCCCTGCTCTTGGTCGCCGGGTCAATCCGGACGACGCTGGCTTCTTATTGAGATCATTGGGGGCCTGCGAATCCCTACCAGGGGTGAGATCGTCCCTGGTTAGGCTCGCGCTGACGAACTGCTTTCCCTGAAGAACGGCTTCCACGGCAGGCAAGAGCTCGTCGACGGCATCGAACTTGAGCAGGTAGCCGCCCGCACCCGTCTCTAAGGCTTCTTTTACCATTTCCGGAAATCGATCTTCGCTCGTGAAGAGGATTTTGGACTTGCTGGATAGCTCGCGGATTCGGCGAGCGGCCTCGATCCCATGCAGTGTGGGAAGACCAATGTCCAACAGGATCAGATCTGGCTGCAATTCTTGGGATTTGTAAACTGCTTCTAGTCCATCCGCCACTTCGCCGATGATCTCTAGTAGTGGTCGCCTCTCAAGCATGGAACGGACAAAACCACGCCAAGGCGCGAAATCATCGACCACAAGAACCCGAATTGGTCTTTCCAATTAACCTCCGCCCATCAAAGTTCGAGCCCGAAATCACTCAACCCTGAACTCAATGAGCATTACACAAGAGAGTGGTTTTTTCATTGCTCGAGATCAATCTCGCGCTGCCCATAGCGCAGGTGAGCTGGGTTCATTCACTGGGCGGGAGGAAGCCAGGAATGGCTGCGGAAGGGAAAAACTAGACGGAAACCACGTCTGAGTGTTCGGCGCAAATCGAAGCATAAGGCTCACCCTTCGGTTGCTCCTGAAACAGGCTCGCCGGATATGCGCAGCAGAGGTATAGGGGATGGGTCAGGGCAAGTTCATTCCATAGCTGTTCGAGCCGAATGACGGCGTCGTATCTCTTCTGCTCTCCTAACACCGCTACGATTTCGCCAAAGGCAACGACCCGCCTGTTTTTCGCCACAGCGGCCGCTTGTGACCTGCGGATGGTATCGCCAAATTGCAGAAGAAAACGCTCTCGGTTCGGCCCGTTGGCATCCATGAATCCGTTTAACGCTTCAACCGCATCGAGGAGGGTAAGCCGTCCTGTCTTTTTAGCCTCACCTGCGTCAATGCCCTGCATCATGAGCCGTTTCTGTAAACTCGTTCGGTGTGACCTCGTCATCACGGCGACGACAGATTCGCCCGCGCTGAGCGCGTTCCGAAACAGTGTGCCCAGGCCAGCCATCAGACATTCATCATCGGTATAGAACTGCACGACATGCCCTCGTTCAGCAAGCGAGTAGGGCGGGAACATGGGCTCGAATGTAGTCAGCGAGGCTCCTTCCGAAACCCGCGTGTCGGAGGTTTCAAGGAAAGCAAAGCCCTCAACGCTACTACTGACAAACTGCTTGCCCTCGAGAACCGCTTTCAGAGCGGTTGATAGTTCCCTTACAGCATCCGACTTGACGACATAGCCGCTCGCGCCGGAACGCAAAGCTGCGACGGCAATATCGGGAGAGTGATCTCCGCTCAAGAAGAGAATCTTGGGTCGGGACGAAAGCTGCCGGATTTGTCTCGCGGCCGCGATTCCGTTCAGCCTGGGAAGTCCGATGTCCAGCAAGATCAGATCTGGTTGTAATTCTTGAGTCTTGCGAACTGCTTCTAATCCATCCGCCGCCTCACCAATAAGCTGCAATTCCGGATGCAGCTGAAGCGTCGAACGGATGAAACGACACCAAGGTTGGTTATCGTCAACTACGAGGACCCGCGTTGGGGACCTGGCCAAAGAGCCTCCGCCTCGTCGGAAAGCGACACTTGGAGTCTGTGGCTGGAAATCTCGAGCGGCGCGGTTGGGTTCGATAGTATCACAGAGAGCCACTAATCTTAGATCTCATCGTGACCATAACCGCCACATCAAACTTCGAATAGTACTTCTTCACGTCCCCAGCGCCGTACTTTTCGCGAAACTTCTCGATCACTGACTTCACCGCTTTGGATTCGGTGATCGCAACGGCTCGGAACCTTGCCCCCGCGCCCCGCGCTTCAATCCCAATCGACGGGTTCTGGAGGATATTCTTGTACCATTGCGTGTCTGAGCCTTGCACGGGCAGGAGATAGAGCAGATCGCCCTCCAGCACAAACCAGACAGGGATCGAAATCGTCTGGCCTGACGTTCTCCCCAGCACACTCAGCTTGATCTGGCGGTAGCGGCTAAGACGTTCCTTCAGGTCGTTTTCTTTCACTTGATGGCTCCGTATCTCTTCAGTATCTCCATGGTCTTCTCAACCGGCAGGGCCTCAACGGTATGTCCTCGCCCCGTCGTCGTCGTTGCACGAAAAAGGGAGTTGTACACCGCCTCCTCGGTGGCTTCGATCACTGCCAGAAACAGAGGAGACATGGCGTCGTTCGACAGCAATTCGATGTGCCGAAGCACCGTCGTTTCCTGGCTACGGATCCGCACCTGCTGTGCCGTCGAGAACGCAATAACGTAGTCCCCGCTGCCGTTCAATCCCGCAGCGCCTGTGCGTCCCAGCCCTAGCATCGATCTCGCCGCCATCCGTTTCAGGTTCCGTGGGTCGACGGGTGCGTCGGTCGCGACAACGATCATGACCGAGCCGTTTCCCCGGGCTGTGGCACGGCCTTCGGGGGGAAGCTCTTCGCGCAGGTAGTAGCGCCCAAGTTCCCGGCCTACAGGAGCGCCTGCGATGGTGAGTATGCCTCCAAAATTCGTCTGCACGAGAACGCCAACCGTGTACCCGCCGAGCTTGGGAGGCAGTCGGCGCGAAGAGGTTCCGATGCCACCCTTGAACCCGAACGCCACCGTACCTGTACCTGCACCTACCGAGCCTTCTTCGACTGGCCCGCCCTTGGCGTTCTTGATGGCCGCGAAGACGTCTTCCGGCGTGATGTGCCGTGCACGGATATCATTCAGATATCCATCGTTGGTTTCTCCGACCAACGGGTTGATCGACTCTACATCCCGGTTTTCCGGGAGACTCAGCATGTAGTCGATAAGGGCATCGGCCACCCGCGGCACACTCAAGGTGGACGTCAACAGGATCGGTGTCTCGATCTCGCCCAGTTCGTTCACTTGGGTGGAGCCAGCCAGCTTGCCGAAGGCGTTGCCCACGAAAACCGCTCCCGGAACCTTTTCCCGGAACAGATTGCCGGAATGCGGCAGGATAGCGGTGACGCCAGTGCGGATGTCCCCGCCATAAATGATGGTCGTGTGGCCGACCTCGACACCAGCGACATCGGTGATCGCATCCAGTGGGCCAGTCGGGAGGATACCGACCCTCAGCCCCAGGTCAGAGGACCGAGGTCGAGTATTCGCAATGGCTGTTTCTGCGGCAGCAAAAAAAGCCACTAGCCATAGAGCCATGACTGCGAAACGTTGCTTAGCCATTGCCACTCTTTATATCCGCGGCTCTTAGCGGCAGTCTTCTTAGACTGGCTGCTCAGGGTCGCTCGAGGAACGGGTAAGAGATCTTCGCTGATTGAAACTGCACGAGGGCATATCTATCCGGAAAGCACAAAATAGCGTGTGGTTCAACCGCGATGCAGGCCGGAATCCTAAGATTTTGCCTGGCTTGCAGTGATTGATCTCAACCCTTGCTTATGAACTCAGCCTCGGCACCGCTCTCAGCGAGCTTCAACGTGTCGGCTACGATGCCTCGGCGGCCTGAAACTGGCCACGTCGAGCCTCTGAACCTTGAGAGACTTGCTTGCGGCGCGATCAACAGGAATGCTGTGAATCGCCAACTGGGCGGATGGCTAACGCACCGATCGCTAATGCACCAACGCAAATACGCCAACCGCTCATGCCCCGATCGCCACGGCAGCCACAGCCGCGCCGGCTAAGCCCGGGGGTTCTGAACAGGCGTGGTCTTTCATCCCATTCTCCTCGCTGTCATGTTGCACCGAGTCCAGCCGTTTGCGACTCGACCGCAAGGTTCCGTGGGGCAAAGGATTATCAGTGCATCCGACCCCGCGAAGAAACGCTGCCCGGGCCCGATCCCCGCACCGTATTGGTGCACACCGACATGCCCATCATACAACGCTCTAAGTTGTTCTGATGGGAAAGCCTCGGGTTGCACACCGAGATAGCGAGTTTTTCTGGCAAGTTTGTTGATCCGATTCAACGGGTCCGATCGCTGTCCTCTCGGGAGGGGTGTTATCCTTGCAGTTTGAAAATGCGAGTGTTATATACCTTACTCGTATGGAAGAGAGAGACGCACCGGCGGCGAAACCTGGCGCTCAAGTCTTCTATGACGCTTTCAGAGGGAGTCCCATCGGGATTGCACTGGAGAACCTCGAAGGCCAGCCGGTCTTCGTAAATCCCGCTCTTTGCTCGATGCTAGGGTTCAGCGAAGAGGAAATGCACAGCAAACACTGTGTCGATTTTTCCCCGTCGGAAGATGCCGCGAAAGATTGGGCCCTTTTTGAGCAATTGCGAGCCGGTCTGATCGATCACTATTCCATCGACAAGCGCTTTTTCCGACGCGACGGCTCGTTGCTTTGGGGACGCTTGAGCATCTCTCTGTTGAATAGCGCCACTCCGATGGTAATTGCGATGGTGGAGGACATTACCGAAAAAAGGAGGGCGCAAGAAGATCTGGAATTGGTAGCGAAAGAAATGGCGGTGGCCGTCACTCGTTGCAGCCGTGATTTCCGCTACCTGTGGGTGAGTCAAGGATATGCGGACTGGCTCCAACGCCCCGTAGATGAAATCGTGGGCCGCCCGATCTGCGAGGTACTGGGTCAGGAAGCATTTGAATTTCTGCAGCACCATTTCCATCGCGTACTCGCGGGGCATAAGGTGAACTACGAGGCGGAAACCAATTTTCAAGGTATTGGAAAAAGATGGATATCGGCAGCCTATAGCCCGACCTTTGATGCCGATCGAGTGGCCAACGGTTGGGTGGCGGTCGTGGTCGACATCACTGAGCGCAAGCGTGCCGAGAAATCGCTAAAACTCTTCCGAACGCTGGTCGACCACTCTAATGACGCCATCGAGGTCATTGATCCGGAAAACTTGCGCTTTGTCGATGTCAACGAGAAGGCTTGTCGTGTGCTGGGGTATGCTCGCGAAGAACTAACAAGGCTAAGCATTTTCGACATCGATCCCAGTGTCGACGAGTCTGTGCATGCCAGGGTCAGAAATGAACTGCTCCGTTCCGGTTTCGCGGTCATCGAGAGTCTCCATCGCCGGAAGGATGGGTCGACCTTTCCCGTCGAACTGAGTATGAGACTGGTCGAACTGGAGCGAGATTACGTAGTGGTCGTGGCTCGCGACATTACCGAGCGCAAGCGGGCGGAAGAGGCCATCAAGGAGAGTGAAAGCCGCTTCCGATTGGTGGCCGATACTGCTCCCGTGATGATTTGGATGTCCAGTACCGACAAGCTGTGCAACTACTTTAACAAGCCTTGGCTGGACTTCACTGGTCGATCGATCGAGCAAGAGCTTGGAAACGGCTGGGCGGAAGCGGTTCATCCCGACGATCTCGAGAGATGCCTGCAAACCTACGTACAGTCGTTTGATCGTCGCCAGGGATTCAGCATGGAGTATCGACTCCGAAGACGTGACGGAGAATATCGCTGGATTCTCGATATCGGAGTACCGAGATTCAATCACGACGGCTCGTTTGCTGGCTATATAGGGTCGTGCATCGACGTGACCCAGCGAAGACAGGCAGAATCTGCTCTGACCAGTCTGAGCCGCAGGCTGATCGAAGCCCAGGAGCAGGAGCGAACACGAATCGCCAGAGAACTGCACGACGATATAGGTCAACGCCTCGCTCTATTGGCGATGGGATTCGATCAGATACAACAGGACACTCCGGAGCTATCCCCTGAAGTCCTCAGACGAATGCGTGAGCTGCGACGACAGACCGTGGACCTATCGAACGATGTGCAGACCATGTCCCACACATTGCACGGTCCAAACCTGGATTATTTGGGTTTGGTGGCAACCATGAGGGGTTTGTGCGAGGAGTTCGGTGAACTCCAGCGACTGGAAATCGACTTCCGAAGCCAGGACGTGCCTCCCCTGGCTTCGGAGACTTCTCTTTGCCTAATCCGCGTTCTGCAGGAGGCTCTGCAGAATGCTGCCAAACACAGTGGTGTAAGACGGGTTGAGGTGCAACTCAAGGGAACTTCAGATGAGATTCACCTCATCGTTCGCGATATGGGCAGGGGATTTGACATCAACGCCGCCATGCAAGGCCGAGGTCTCGGGCTTACGAGCATGCAGGAGCGCGTTCGCTTGCTGAACGGAACGGTCATGATTCAATCCAAGCCGATGGGTGGAACCACCATCCACGTTCGTGTTCCCGTTATCTCAGAATCCGCCGCAGAACGTGCAGCTGGATAAGTCGGTCATCGACTAACCGTTCAATCATGAACTAATCTTGCCATTGGGCGTCAGTCGGGGAACCGAAATGCGTACATTTGCCGATGCCTAGCCTGCGTGCTAACTTCATCGAGTCGCCGAAGGATCGCCGGTCTGAACCGGTGGCTCGACTCGCATTGCCGGCTACACCAGGCTATTGCATGAATCATCGAGGAGGACCTTCGCATGTTGAGACGGTTGCCAATCCTTTGTTGTTTCCTGCTCGTTGCTCTGGCCGTTCATAGCTCTCCCAAGGCAACCGCAGACAATCGGAACTTCGATGGCAAGAGCTGGTGGAATCATGTCAAAGTGCTGGCCGCAGACGATATGGAAGGTCGCGAGACCGGCAGCGAGGGCTTGCGTAGGGCAGCGGCCTACATCGTCGAACAGCTCAAGAAAGATGGTTTGCAGCCGGCTGGCGTCAACGGATTCTATCAGCCGGTGAAACTCGTCAGTCGCCAGATCGACGAGTCCCGCTCGAGCCTGACGCTCGTTCGCAACGGAGCCAACGAACCGTTGGCGCTAGGAGAAGATGCATTTTTCAGCACACGGGTGCAGCTTGCCCCCGAAGTCGATGCGCCAATGGTGTTCGTGGGCTATGGCCTGCGCATTCCAGAAAAAGACTATGACGACTATGCCGGACTCGATCTGAAAGGCAAGATCGCGGTCATCCTCGGAGGGTCTCCCGCAGATATCCCGACGGCATTAGCCTCGCATTATCAATCCACTGCCGAGAGAAGTAAGATCGTGCGGGAAGCAGGTTTGGTGGGAATCGTCTCGATTCCTAATCCCGCGTCGATGGACATTCCCTGGAGCCGCTTGACCTTGGCGCGCACACGCCCCAGCATGACGCTGGCGGACCCGGAACTCGATGACGGGCGAGGTGTAGGACTGGCGGTGATCTTCAATCCTGCCCACGCAGAGAAGCTGTTCCAGGGTTCCGGCCACAGCTTTGCGGATCTGGCCGTGATGGCCAGAGATCGCAAACCACTGCCCACCTTCCCCTTGCCTGTGAGCCTGCAAGCCCGAGCCAAGATAATTCAGAAGGATGTTGAATCGGACAATATCGTCGCGAAACTGCCGGGCACCGACTCCAAGCTCAAGGATGAATATGTGGTCCTGTCTTCCCACATGGACCATCTCGGAATCGGTGAGCCGATTAACGGCGACAACCTTTACAACGGAGCGATGGACAACGCATCGGGTTGCGCGCTGAACCTTGACCTCGCGCACTCGCTCGCGCGTGCAAACGCAGGTTTGGCGCGTTCGGTATTGTTTGTGTTCGTCACCGCGGAGGAGAAAGGACTGCTGGGATCGAAGTACTTCGCCTCGCATCCCACCGTGCCGAAAAATTCCATGGTGGCGGACATCAATACAGACATGTTTCTGCCAATTTTCCCCTTGAAAATTCTCACGGTTTACGGGCTCGCGGAATCGAACCTGGGGGATTTGGTGCAGCAGGTGGCAGAGTCGGACGGAGTCCAGGTGCAGCCCGATCCTGAGCCGCTACGCAATCTCTTCATTCGCAGCGACCAATACAGCTTTATCCGCCAGGGAATTCCCTCGATTGCGATGAAAGTAGGATTCAAGCCAGGATCACCAGAAGCAGACCTGGCGAAGAAATGGCTTACCGAGCGATACCACGCACCATCAGACGACCTGAATCAGCCAGTGGATCTAGCCGCGGCCGGCAAGTTCGAAGACATCGTGCAAGGATTGACCGTGAGAGTAGCTAACGAACCGCAGCGGCCGGAATGGAAGAGCGACAGTTTTTTCCGAAGATTCGTGGCGGGAGCGCACTGACCATACGGCCCAATCGGCCCCTACAAACGTGCCAGGTTCCTACTCTCCAGTTTGCCGGACGCCGGTCACATCGGGCCGTAATCCGGCCGCAAGCTCTTATCGAAGCTCAAGTTCCAGGACCGAACGCAACACCCCTTTTGCCCCTCCATTCCTGAGTTTGGTCCCCCCGATCCAGATCCGACTCATTTCATGCCGTCCAGAATCGAACCCACGATTCCTCCGACGACTCCGCCCTCGACGGCTTGTTTCGGAGCTTGATGCGGCAAATATCTGTCGATAGCGTGGGCCAGCTTAGCGATGGGGAGCGTCTGCAACCAGATTTTGCCTGGGCCGGTGAGGACGGCGAGAAAGATTCCATCGCCGCCAAAAATTATGTTCTTGATGCCTGGCACGGTGGTTATCTGGAACGAGACACTGGCCTGAAAGGCACCGATATGACCAGGGTGAACCCGCAGAGTTTCGCCGGGCTGGAGCTCACGCACGACCAGCTCCCCGGAAAGTTCAAGCCAGGCCGTGCCCTGCCCGCTGAGTCTTTGCAGCAGAAAACCATCGCCGCCGAAGATGCCCGCGCCCAGGGATTGCTGGAAGCCGACACTGATCTGGATCTGCGGAGTAGCACAGAGAAAGCCGTGGCGGTGAATCATGTATTCGTGCCCCGGCGAGACTTCGACGGCAACGATATGGCCAGGCAGCTTGGTAGCGAAGGCCAGCTCGCCGCGAGAGCCGAGAGCGCGGTATTCGGTCATGAAAAGCGATCCGCCGCCGGCTACGCGTTTGAGCGCGCCGAACAGGCCCCCGCCCCCGGCGAACTGGGTGTGCGTGGTCATCTGGACGGAACTGCTCATCCACGATAGTTCTCCTGCCTCGGAGATGATCGACTCATTGGGATCAAGAAGGAACTCCAATACGGGCATGGTCGTTCCGGTAATGCGACTCTGCATAAGGCTCTCCTGAATTGAGGACGGCCACCTCCAGCGTGCAATCGGCCCCAGTGCGACATTCGGAGTATACAGGCACAGGGAATGTGGAGCTCAAGTTACCTCTGAGCCATGTCTGCCCGCCGACAAAGTGACGGCAGCGGTCCATCGATAATATCTTCGCAGAACTTTTCGAACCGTCGACTGCGGATTGGCGGCGGCTGGAAAGACGACGCTTGCGATCCAGGGCTCACTTCAACTGGTCGACGACGTACAAGTCGGAGAGCATACGCAAGACGGAATAGGCATACGATCCGCCATCGCCGCTAAATTTGAGGATGGCAATGCTTTGCACACCGGCCGAATCGGCGGGAACGATCTGCCTCCATAGTTCCCGGCGGCCGGTCGTGATATCCACTCGGGCGACATCCGCTGGGACCGTGGTGGTCGCGAGAAGCAGGCTCTTGGCGTCGAGGAAGTTCAAGATGGTTTCATTCGGCTTTAGAACAATGTCTAATTTCTGTGGCTCGCCTCCGGCAATGGGATACAGCCATGTCTGGCGTCGGGCGTCAGCAGCCAGCAGGAACTTGCCATCGGGCGTGACCGTGGTCCCGGCAGTGCCTTCGGGGGTAAGAGCGTGTGGCGCAGCTCCCTCGAGGTCGAGCACGTAGGTTCGCAGTCCGTGACCCGGGGGTGCGGCGGAATACACAATCGATTTGCTATCCGGGAGCCAGGCAGCGCCAACAAAGCCAGACTTTTCGTCCAAAAGTTGCCTGCTTTCGCCCGCTCCCGTGGGCAGCAATACCGCCTTGGGCGGAACGCCACCGCCGGCAAGAACCCATTGTCCGTCGGGGGAGAGAATTCCCTCTGCACCTTCTCCAAGTCGGACGGGAGGCGAGCCATCGGTCTTGCGGAGGAAAACACCGTAGTTCGCCCCTACTGCTTCCCCGCTTTCCGAGAACACGATCGTTTTACCGTCCGCCGACATATCGGTCACGAGCGACCAGTCGAACCAAGACAGACTGCGCTCGTGAGTTTCGCCCGGCGGTAGCGCCGAGATGCTCATGCGCCCTTTGTCTGCGGTCAACAGAACCAGGCCGCTACGACTGATGTCATGCAGCGTCAGCCCGCTTGGCGAACGATAAATCAGCCGTTCCTTCCCCGAGAGATCGACTGCGTAGATCGAGCGTGCCGATCCTGCCGGAACGGCCGAGAACCACACTTCCTTTCCGCTCGGAGCCCAGGCCAGGCCCTCAACGCTTGAATAAAAGGAAGAATAGGCTTTGCGGTTGCCGTGCGGATCCATGATCACAACGCGGCCATCGTCGCCACCCAGAATGTGATCGGCGATGGCGAGGAACTCGCCGCTGGGGGAAAAGCGCACATGGCTGACCCATCCATTCGGGCTGTAAATCTCTTTTCCCGCGGGAAATTCCAGGTGACTAAATTGCGCGTTTGTGCTAGAGCGAACGACGGCGAGAGATTGCCCGTCGGGCGTCCAGTCGGCCCACATCACGTTATCCAGTACGTCGCGCGGAGCGCCGCCGACTAACGGCACGCGAGCCAGCGTGCCGGAACTCGAGAATGCAGTGAAATTGTTCGCACGTACGGTAATCGCCAATTCCCCTCTCGACGAAATCGAGAGGACCTGAGCCGGCGGCAAGCCCATCGATCTTGAGTCGGTGCTGTCGACGCGCGTCGAGAAAACCTCCTGTGGCTGACCGTCCCAGGCCGCACTGTAGACGATCGTCTGGCCGTCGGTTGCGAAGCGCGCCGCCCAAATCGTGCCGTTGCGGAAGGTAATTTCGTGGAACCTCGGAGTGGAAACCGGTGACCTGTGCCGCCCAAACCAGTAGCCTGCGGCAAACAAGGCGATAACCGCGAACCCGCCGAGGAGTGGCCGCAACCAGCGAAAAGATGATTTTGGCTCGGCCAGGAGCCTTATTCCACCACGCGTCGAAGTCGAGATATCGGAGACTGCCTCGAGATTGAAAGCCAGGTCTTTTGCGGATTGAAATCTCTCGGCGGGATTCTTCTCGAGACAGTGGTGAACGATCCTTTCGAGGGCTGGCAAGATATTCCGGTTGGTCTCACTCAGGTTCGGAGGATCTTCCTTGAGAATCGCACTCATCGTGTCGGCATTCGAATCACCAAGAAAAGCACGCTTGCCCGACAGCATCTCGTAGAGAACTGCACCGAATGAGAAAATGTCCGAGCGCGCGTCGGCCGGCTTGCCCCTAACCTGTTCCGGCGACATGTAACCGGCGGTGCCCAACACGGTTCCAACTTCGGTTGCCACCGGCATGGTCGGGGCCTCGTCCGAGCTGTCCTCTGCCGCGCGGGCAAATTTTGCCAGACCAAAATCGAGGATCTTCGCCTGCCCGTCGTTCGTGAGGAACAGGTTTTCCGGCTTCAGGTCGCGGTGGACGATTCCCTTCTCATGTGCGGCCGCCAGGCCTTTCGCGATCTGCCGGGCGTAATCGATCGCCTTGCGTGTCGAGATCGCCCCGGCACGCAGGCGCTCGCGCAACGATTCGCCCTCCAATAGCTCGGAGACCACATACGGCGTACCTTGGTCGTCGCCGATGTCGTAGATCGAAAGAATGTTGGGGTGATTGAGAGCCGCCGCGGCGCGGGATTCCTGTGCGAACCGCTGCAGCCGATCGGGATCGGCCGAAAACGATGCCGGCAGAATCTTAATCGCCACGTCGCGGTTCAGCCGGGTGTCCCGGGCGCGATACACCTCGCCCATCCCACCCTCACCGAGCGGGGACTGAATCTCATAGGGACCAAGTCTTCGACCGGATGTCAGAGACATGCGCTGCGCCATTATAAACTTGGCAGCACTTAAGACGTCGGATCCGACCGGAACGAGCCCGGAGCCAAATTAATCCGGACCACTTTGCTCACCAGACCCGACACGCGTTCGCTCGCACCATCGGTTGTCCTGCTTTGCAGGCGAACGCCTGTTGAAATTCCGGCATGTTTTCGACTACGCCGTTGACTCGCCAGCGTCCGGGCGAGTGGGGATCGGTGCGCACCGCCAGGCGCAAGCTCTCAGGTGTGATGTTCTCGCACCACGCCCGGGCAAATCCCAGGAAGTAGCGCTGATCGGGGGTGAAGCCGTCGATCTTTTTGTCCGCATCAGGAGTCTGCTTCATCATCTCGTGCAAGGCCATCAAGGCGATGCGGGCGCCCCCATTGTCGGCGGTGTTTTCGCCCAGGGTAAGTTTTCCGTTCAGCTTCAGATCATCTACGGAAACAAATCCGCCGTACTCGTTGACGATGCAGCTGGCCCGCTCTTCAAATTGCTTGGCGTCTTCCGCCGTCCACCAGTCGCGAAGGTTTCCTTCGGGATCATACTGCCGTCCTTCGTCGTCAAAACCATGAGTCAGTTCATGGCCAATGACCAAGCCGATCGCGCCAAAGTTGACCGCATCATCCATGCTGCGATCAAAGAAAGGCGGCTGTAGAATGCCCGCTGGGAAGACGATTTCGTTGCGGTCGGGACTGTAATAGGCGTTGACGGTGGGTGGCGTCATATCCCATTCCAGCCTGTCGGTCGGCTTATCGATCTTTGCCAGTCGCCGGTGCGATTCAAATTGGGTTGCTCGCATGAGATTGCCGAACAGATCGTCGCGCTTAACCGTAAGCGCGCTGTAGTCGCGCCACTGATCTGGGTATCCGATTTTGTTGCGGATCGCCGCCAGCTTGATCAACGCCTGCTTCTTGGTGGCCTCGGTCATCCAGGGAAGCGTGCTGACATCCTGCTGCAATGCGCGCTCGAGCGCATCCACCATTTTCAGCGTGCGCTGCTTCCCGTCCGTTCCAAATGTTGCCTCCACGTAACGTTGGCCCAGGGCCTCGCCCAGTCCGGAATCGGTGGCGTTAATGCAGCGTTTCCATCGCGCCTGCAACTCCTTCTGACCAGTAAGCGCCTGCTGAAACTTGAAATCCTCCTGGACAAAATCATCCGAGAGCCAGGGAGCGGCGAAGTTCAGCATCTGCCAGGTCATGTAGGTTTTCCATTCGTCGAGTGGAATCTCTTGAATCAGTGAATTGATCGCCTTGAAGTAATCGGGATTGTTGACATTCAACTCTTTGAACGGCGGGGCTTCGGTCGCAACAAAGTAGCGGTCCAAGTGGAGATTGGGCGCCTGGGCTTCAATCTGCTCAACCGTCATCTTGTGGTCCAATACTTTGGGATCGCGGCGCAGAGTGCGATCCATAGCCGCCTTGGCCAGCTGGGTTTCAATCTTCATCACCATGGTCGCACTCTGGGCTGCCTGGGCGGGTGTCTGGCCAATCATGATGAACAAGCGAGTCATGTGATCGACAAACGCTTTGCGAACCGCGATCATGTCGGGATCATCCTTCAGATAGTAGTCGCGGTCGGGCAGGCTGAGGCCTCCCTGATCCACCACGGCAACGGTGAGATCGGCATTGTGCATGTCCGGCTGGGAAAAGAAGCTGAAGAGCGGGTTGGGGCCGACCAGGGACTCGTCGGCCATCACGGTGATCATCTCACGCTTGTCCTGCACGGCGGCAATGCGGTCCAGGGTCGGCTTCAATGGTGCGTAACCCCTCTGATTCGCCATCTGCTCGTCCATGCAGGCAAAGTAGAAATCACCGATCTTCTGGTCGACCGGGTTCCGCTTTGCATCGTCGACGCTGGCCTTCTCGAGAATGTCCCGCAATACCACGTAATTGTGCTCCTGCACCTCAGAGAAGCTGAGCCAATCGGTATAGTCGGGCGGGATGGGATTGTTCTTGATCCAGTTGCCGCAGGCATAAGTGTAGAAATCGACGCAGGGATCTATCGATTTATCGATGTTGGCAATATCAAACTTAGGCGCAGGATACGGTTTGGACGCACCACCGGTCTCGGTTCCGCCCCTGCCTGAAGTCTGACTGAACAAACTCGCGACGCCCACCACCACGACGGCGCTGACCCGTACCACCATCCGACCGGTCATGATTGTTGCCTCCTGCGGACCGACAATTCTAGCAAGCTGGCATTTGGCCTCAAGATCTTAGACGAATGAAGAGACCGTTCGTCTACTGAGCCCGTAAGCGACCAATTTCTCCTCTGCAGAGACCGAATGACCGCCTAGGCACCCCAAATGTCAGCACACATCTTCCGAAGGAAATCGCGAACTCCGGGCGGAGTGCGTCGGCGGCACGGGTTGGGCATGCCGTTTCGCGAACACAATCATGGCAACAACCTCCGACGAACGGTGTGGAGGTTCTGCGTCTTGTACAATTTCGACGTGCATTTTCGTACCCGAGCTTCGCCGGTTGCTGTCCTGTTGTTATCGCTGCACGTAGTGGCTGCAGCCGAGTCAGTTTCGCAACTGCAGCCGACCGGCTACGTCAACGATTTTGCCCATGTACTGGACCGAGCGGCCATCGAACAGATCGAAGACACCTGTCGGCAGGTCGATCAAGAGGCTCATGCTCAGATTGCGGTCGTCACCATCAACTCTCTCGATGGTGCCGACATTGAGAGCTATGCCGTTGCTCTCTTCAAGAAATGGGGTATCGGCTACAAAGGCACTGATCGCGGAGTTCTCATCCTGTACGCCATAAAGGATCGCCGCTCGCGCATTGAGGTCGGGTACGGACTCGAGCCGATCCTCCCCGATGGGAAAGTCGGAAGCTTCCAGCGCGAGGCCATACCACTCATGCAAGGGGGCGCTTATAGCGACGCCTTGCTGCTGGTCACGAGCCGCGTTGCCGGTGTCATCGCGAGCGATGCGGGAATCCAGCTCCGAACTCCACAGCCGCAACCGGCTTACCAGCCCGCTCCTCAGCACGACCAGGGGATCTCGCTCGGAGAGATTATTGCCATCGTGGTCGTTTTGTTGGTTATCCTCTTAACACCGCTGCGCAGACTTCTGTTCTGGCTTCTCGTTTCGGGAAGTTTTGGCGGCGGCGGGGGCGGCTATGGCGGTGGAGGCGGGTTCGGTGGTGGAGGCGGCTTCGGTGGCTTTGGGGGAGGAAGTTCGGGAGGAGGCGGAGCCAGCAGCAGCTGGTAGCATGCGAGGAAGCGATGATACCCAGCGATACGATCGATGAGTTTGTAAGGCGAGTGCACGCAGCCGATGACCCCAACATCGAGAATGTGACCTTGTTCGGGTCTGCCGTCTCGGGTGATTTTCACGCCGGATTTTCGAACCTAAACTTGCTTTGCATTCTGCGTGACATCTCGTTTCGGTCATTGCGCCGCTTGACGCCGGTAGCCAGGTGGTGGGCGGGAAAGAAACAGCCTCCGCCGCTCTGTATGACCCGGCAAGAACTCGAGCGGTCGGCCGACGTTTTTGCCATCGAATTGTTGGACATGCAGCAACATCACCGCGTTCTCTTTGGCGAGGACGTGCTCCAAGGTTTGCGCATTTCGATGGACTTACATCGCGTTCAAGTCGAATATGAATTACGGGAGAAATTGATTCTGTTGCGGCAGCATATGCTGTTGGCTGCAGAAAGCGAATCCCGATTGTGGGAGTTGCTGATGCGGTCGGTTCCGTCGTTCGGCACCCTGTTTCGCCATGCTCTGATTGCACTCGGGGAAACTGCCCAAACGGCACGGCCGGAAGCCGTCCAGGCTTTGTCGCGGCGCGCCGGCTTCGACCCGTCCGCGATGCTGCTGGTCCTCGACGCGCGGGAACACAAGACGGACCGCAAGAAAATGGATGTCTACGATCTCGCTGCGCGCTACCTGGCTGCGGTCGAGAAAGTCGCTTCCGCTGTCGATATGGCGTTGGACTCAGATGCATCGGGCCGCAGGTGACGACTGCCTGATGCAGGCTTCGAAGGAGGAATTATGGCTAAAGGTCTCATCGCAGTAGTCGTGGTCATTGTGGTTTTGCTGATGATCGTATTTGGCCAGTACGTAGGCGTTCGAAATACACTGGTCACCAAGAACGAAGCGGTGAAAGCCGCCTGGTCCCAGGTGGATATCGTGCTGCAACGTCGGGCCGACCTGATCCCCAACCTGGTGGAAACCGTGAAGGGTTATGCGCAGCAGGAACAGACTGTGTTTGGCGACATCGCCAAAGCGCGTTCGGCCTTGCTATCGGCAGGAACACCCCAGGAAAAGATCGCTGCCAACGGACAGCTGGATGGAGCGCTGGGACGCCTCCTTGTGGTCGTCGAGAACTATCCGCAACTCAAATCCAATGAGAACTTCCTGCGACTGCAGGACGAATTGGCCGGTACGGAGAACCGTATCGCGGTCGAACGCAAGCGCTATAACGATACGCTGCAGGACTACAACACGTATATCCGACAGTTTCCTCATAACATCTTTGCAGGCTGGGCGGGGTTCAAACCCAATGATGCTTATTTCGCAGCTTCGGAAGGATCCCGCGAGGTGCCCAAGGTGAATTTTTCGAATCCCGGCACTGCGCCACAGCCGGCTCCTCAGCCAGCACCCGCGCATTAGGCTTGGTCACATTGCCGAAAGTTATGACGAAGTTCGTGAGGGAGCTGTGCTGCCCATCGCAAAAGTCTACGATGATAGTCCAAGTCGCTGGAGGTACCTGGAATCATTGCAGTTAGAGGAATGTCGCCAGCTTCAGACCTGCCTCCCGGCAAGCTTGTGGTGACAGAGGCCACTGGGCAGAGGTCCAGGTCGTCATTATGGGGTGATGCTCGAAAGCATTTGGAATCAGTAGCCGGAGTGTTCGATGAGAGGGCGGCTCAGCCAACACCCCGACGGAGCGAGCAAAATCTAAAAGCATAACAGGGATGAAATGGTCCTTTGCGAGCGAGGCGATGCTGCCCGGAGTCTGGAACCATCCGGCATACCCGGTTGTTCCTTTGTATCGCGGTATAATACTGCCGCGCAAAAAGTTACGGGGCGTTCGGCTTACAAGCATATCCCCTCCAAGGAAAAAGCAGCCAGGGGATCCGTCCGGTCCGCTTCGCCGGAATCCTTTCGAACCCCAAGAGGAGACAAAATGGAGTTGTCTCCGGACCGCCAGGCGGTAACCCAGCTTCTCCGTCAGTGGAGCAGCGGTAACAAGGAGGCCTTGGACCGGCTGATGCCTTTTGTCTATGATCAGCTCCGCAAACTGGCCTCAAATTGTCTGCGGGCGGAACGCCGCGACCATACTCTGCGGGCAACGGCGCTGGTTCATGAAGCCTACGTGCGCCTGATTGATTCCGACGTGGATTGGCAAGACCGGGTACATTTCTTCGCCATATCGGCACGTCTGTTGCGGCGCATTCTGGTGGATCGGTCGTGGATGCCCGCAGCCGGCGTGGGCGCACCTCGGGAGAGCGTACACCACCCACGCGTCGCTTGAGTTCGGGGGGCGAGAGGAACACATCAAGGCACAAGCGGCCTACCAGAAGGCGATCGCACTGAATCCTTCCCTGGCTGAGCCACGAATCTACATGGCCAACCTTCTGACCGACACCGGGCGGGTAGAGGAGGCTGTACCTTTATTGAGATCCATCCTGCGGGATAGTCCCAATAATGCCGAGGCGCACTGGGAACTGGGTTATGCCTCCCGGTTTGCCGGGATGTTAGAGGAATCGGTGAAGGAATGCGAGCAAGCCCGCCAGAACAACCCTCAGGTGAAAATCAGCAGCTCGGCGCTAAATAGCTATCTTTATCTGGGCGAGTACGAGAAATTCCTCGAGAGTCTGCCGGTCAACGATAACGTGTACATCCTTTTCTACCGCGGGTTTGGCGAATACCATGTCAACAACCATGAAAAGGCAGCCAAGGATTTTGATCGAGCTTATGACGAAGATCCCTCCTTGCTTCCCGCCGATGTAGGAAAAGCACTTAGCGATTCGATCCGCCATAACAATGCCAGCGGCTTGAACCTCTTACGACAAACCGAGAGCAAGATCGAAGAGCGCGGCGTTACCGACGCTGAAAGCATTTACAAGCTCGCTCAAGCCTTTGCCGTCTTGGGGGACAAAGCTTCTGCTTTGCACATGCTGCGTCACAGCATCGGAGGTGGATTCTTTTGTTATCCCTACTTCATACGGGATCCTCTGTTACAGGATATTCGTCAGGAACCTGAATTCCAGACGCTGATGAACCAGGCCCGCGACCGGCACCAACAACTCAAGAGCATGTTCTTTTAGCTGCCCATTCGACCTCTCCTGATGCTAACCTCCTACAAGACATCGCTTCGCGTCGGCGGAGTTGCGGCCGTCTTCTTAGATCGCTGCGCTACTCGCCGCCGACCCTCGGTTCGGGCAGCATCCAGCCGTGAGGCCACATCGTCAAAGCCGGGGCCTGGACCCTTCCATTTCAATTCCTCGACGTCCTTGAACAGGGCGATGTCGGTCCGGAGCGTGGCGAGCCGTCGAAAAAGCACTGCACGATCCCACTCCCGACAAAGCCGGTCGGCGAGGGCACTCGCGTTAATCACGTTGACGCGCCACTCGCGGTAATCCTTCGGAATGGACTCGAGATGAGAGAACTTGGCCAGCACCGCTGCTGAGGATTTCGCCCCCCAGCCCGCCAGCCCCGGGTAGCCGTCGGCCGCATCCCCTACCAACGCCAGATAATCAGGGATTGATTGCGGTGAGAGGCCATACTTCTCGACGACCCCTGGTTCATCGATGATCACGCGGGTGCGGCGGTTTAATTGCACGATGCGCGAGCCACGCACACATTGAGCGAGGTCCTTGTCCGGCGTACAGATAACCACCTGTTCGACGCGTGGATGGTCAGCCGCGGCGACCGCCGCGGCGGCCAGAGCGTCGTCTGCTTCGAACTCCACCATCGGCCAGACGACGATGCCCGCCGCTCGAAGGGCCTCCTCGAGCAATGGGAATTGCGCCAACAAATCGCGCTCGACGCCTGCACTGGTCTTGTAGCCTGGCCATAAGTCATTGCGAAAGGACTCGATGACGTGATCGGTCGCAACCCCGATGTGGGTTGCGCCTCCCTTGATCATACCGAGCACGGAGGCGAGGACGCCGCGAACCGCAGCGACTTCCCGACCATCCTCGTCGCGGGCGGAGGGCAACGCATAGTAGTGCCGGAACAATTCGTAGGTGCCGTCGATCAGATGAACATGCAAGTCAACACTCCCACCCGACGTCACAGAGGCACTAATGCGTCCAAAACGATGCTTTCTATCCTTCGTTTCTCAGTGCCACCATTGGAGCGACCTGTACCGCCCTGCGCGCGGGACCATAACACGCCAGGAGCATGACGCCCACGAGGAGAATCCCGACGCTGACAAAAGTTACCGGATCGGAGGGCGGAACCTCGAAAAGTAGGCTTCTTATGATCCGGGCAAGGCCGGCACCCGCGATGGCTCCTGTCACAAGACCAGCCATTGCGGATGTGGCGGCGTCCTCCATCACCAGGTTCACCACGTCGTGCGGACGGGCTCCCAGGGCCATCCTGACCCCGATCTCGTGCGTACGCCGCGAAACCGAGTATTCGAGAACGCCATAAATGCCGGCGCCGGCAAGAAATAAGGCCACGAGCGAGAATACGCTGAGGAGCGATGTCTGAAACCGACGCGGCGAAAGTTGTTCCGAGAGTTGTGCCTCCATGGTCGTGACCGATGAAACGACGGCATCTTCATCGACCTCGCGAACCATTGCCCGTAGTGGCTGCGCAATGGCTGCGGGAGAACCGACCACACGGACGATCACATCGGCAGTTCGCGCTTCCCTTGCCTGGGTCGATGGCTGATAGATATGTGGAATCGGTTCCCTCTCGAGCCCGCTGCGGCGCATATTGTGAACAATACCTACGACCGTGAGCCAATCATCATCGTTTCCGCGCGCATCTTGGCCTTTGAACCGTTTGCCAATTGCATCCTCACCGGGCCAGTAGCGTTGCGCCATGCTCTCATCGATGATCGCCACCAGCGGCGAATTGTGGCCGTCCAGGGCGGAGAAATAGCGCCCTCGCAGCAGCTGTACTCCCATGGCTTGAAAATAGTCTCCCCGGACCACCGCCCAGCGCAATGGTGTCCAGCGCTCTCGAGGTTCGGAGGCACGTCCTTCGACGCTACGCAACCCGAGATTCGAGATCTTTCCCAAGTCAAACAGGCTATCGATCGCGCCTGCAAATTGAACCCCCTGAAACGTTGGCAGCCGTTCAAGAAGCCTACGATACAAATCCTTGGCCCTCTCGGGCGTAGCTTGAGGAACGCTGACGTTCACGGTTACGACATGTTCTGGCTGAAAACCAGGGTCTAGCGCCTCGACGGCGATAAAACTACGCACCAGGAGACCAGCCCCGACCAGTAACACCGTGGCGACTGCGAATTCTCCGAACACGAGAAATCCGTAAGCACGCTTGCCTGCCACGCTGCCCGCGACCGTAGTTCCATACGAGCTGAGTGTTGGGCCGGCATCCGAGGCCTTCCATGCCGGAGCCAGTCCAAACAGCATGGCCGCAAGAAAGGAAATTCCCAAACTAAAGGCCAGCACTCCACCGTCCAGACCAGCCTGGTGGAGCCTGGGTATATCGGCCGGCGCGAGGGCGAGCAGGCCACGCAGAGCGACGGGCACTAGCAGCAGACCTAGACAACCGGAAAGCAACGCCAGCAGCACGCTTTCGGTGAACAGTTGGCGAACCAGCCGACTGCGATTGGCCCCTAGCGCAACCCGAACCGTGATCTCTCGCTCCCGAGCAGACCCGCGGGCGAGCTGAAGAATCACCACATTCGTGCAAGCGATGAGCAGCACAAAGATGACCGCGCCGAAGAGCACGCTGAACGCCAGGCGCGTATTGCCACTAAGATCGATACGAAGAGGACGGAGAAGAATGCCCAGGCCGCGGCCCGGACTTTTGTCCGCCTGGCTGATTCGGGCAAAGATCGTATCGATCTCCGCCTGTGCCTGCTGAACCTTCACCCCTGGTTTCAAACGCCCAATGGCTTGCCACCTTTGGTAAAACCCACTTGCATGGCGAGGATCAATATTGGTCGTAAGGGCAGCATCTCCCCAGAGGCCATTGGTGGTAATCGGTACCCAGAACTGCTGGTCGCTGGCCGGAAATTGGAATTCCTCCGGCATCACGCCGATCACCTGAAAGCTGAAACCATCGATGTTGAGAGGCTTTCCGATAACATCTGAGGAACCTCCGAACCGCCTCACCCAAAGTCCGTGGCTCAAGAGGACGACGCGATCTTTCCGCATCTCTTCTTCAGGAGTAAAGAAGCGACCCAGGATTGGCGGCATTCCCATCAGAGAAAAGAGATTGGCAGTAACGAACGCGCCCTGCACGGATTGAGACTCCACTGCTCCGGTCAGTGTCACCCGCGAAAACCCACTGTCGCGATAGTATGCAGCGATGTCCTCAAACGCCCGATTCTGCGACTTGAGAGCGCGGAAATCCTGGTACAGCAAACCGCCATCTTCCCAATCCTGCGAATTGGCAAGCAGGAGGAGGCGGTCAGGGTTTGGGTAGGGAAGGGGACGCAAAACGACGGCCTCAATCAGGCTGAAAATGGATGTGTTCGCACCGATGCTAACCGCCAGAGTAAGAATCGCAATGGCTGAAAACCCCGGGGATCTGGCCAGGCAGCGCAGACCGTAACGAATGTCCTGGAAGACCGAACCCATTCGAACGCTCCTCTTATTATCCTAAGAAACTCTAACAGCCTCACACGTCCGAAGCACGTACCCTGCCGCTGGTTCAACTGATGTAAGCCTTCGAAGGCAAGAGGAAATCGTGGTTTACAACGGCTGGGAACAGGGCGACGATGTCCGTCTTTGGACGAAGGCTGTCCAAAACCGAACATACCGGCTGCTCATACGTATGGGCTACGCCTTCAAGGCAGGGATGTCGCCCGAAGCCTCGCCCAAGGTTTATACTCCTACCTGCATTTTTGGCATGCCGGGTTCGCCCCCTTCATAGGAAGGAATGGTAGTGTTTCATGCCCAAAAGTACCCAGCTCTCAATCACTAGCGCCACGGTCCATGAGTTTCCCCATGTTCAGAGCCGAGCGGAAATTGAGATAGACGAGATCGAGAGGACAATCAACGAGAATCGTGATCGGCCTCTCTCCGGCGTCTTGAAAGGGGTAATTGAACGGGTTCGTTCGCTGACGAACGCCGAAGGAGCTCTCATCGCTCTGTGCGACGTGTGGGGGGTCGTGTGTCGGGCCAGCACGGGAGAAGCTCCTGAGGTTGGGTCTAAACTCCAATCTGAACCCAGCCTCACCCGAAAGTCCATTGAGAGCGGACAGCTCGTCGTCTGTAAAGACACCGAAGAGGATTTTCGGGTCAGACTTGCGGCGACCAGCCTGCGGCTGCGTTCGGTAGTGGTGGTACCCATTCAGGGACAAGGTTCTGTTCTGGGGGTCGTGGAGGTGCTCTCTTCTCGTGCAGCCGCCTTCAGCGCAGAGCAGGTTGCGGCGTTGCTGCGCATCGCCCAGTTGCTTGTTCCCATTCTGCAGCAAGAGGAACCTGCCCAGCCCAAAGTGGGAGGAGGAAACAAGCGTGCCTGGATCACCGTTGCGGGAGCGGCCCTATTGTTGGGTTTGCTCCTGTTGTGGTTCGAGCTTTATCACCGGCCGACAAACGCACCCTCCGCCACAACCAAGGGGGCTGCGAACCTCGTCGAAGTGCCAATCACCTCGGTTGAAGCCCCCGTTCCCACAGCTTCGTCCTCCGCCCTCGTACAGCCGGATGCGGGAGCAGCTGCATCGGCTCGAAAGCCACTCGGAGCGGACGATCCGGACACAACGGTCGTCCCTCCAACGCTGGTGGTTGAGGGGGTGCCGCCTGGAGCACAGATCTTCGTGGATGACAAGCTGACCGCCTCCACAGGCTCGAAGGGAGACGCTGAAGTTTCGAGCCTTTCTCCTGGGCGACATCGTTTGCATATCAGGGCGGATGGTTACCAGGATTATGAAAAGGGTATCGATCTGTTGCCCGGACAAACGTCGAAGATCGCACTGAAATTGGAACCGTCCGAACCCCCACCTCTGACGGAAGCGGCGAATGGTCCTAGCCTCCCTGTCAGCGCTCCAACTCCCACCATCGGGAGCCCATCGGTCCCCGAGTTCGTTCCTGATCGTACGCTCAAGGCTCACTCCGGCTGGGTTACGGGCGTTGCCTTCAGTGCCGGTGGGCTGCGGTTGGCCTCGTCTAGCTCGGACCAGACTGTCAAGTTATGGGATGTGGCAACGGGGCAGGAGGTGACCACCGTCGCCCGCAAGATTAACGAAGTTCAAGCGCTGGCCCTCAGTCGCGACGGACGCTGGCTGGCGGCCGAGAATTCCGCCGACACCGTCACAGTTTGGAGTGCCTCGACTGGACAGCAAGTTCGTACACTTTCAAGCAATAGGCCTTCGGGTGTCGCGAGCAGCAGCTGGGTTTATTCGATCGCATTCAGTCCTGACAGCCGCTTGTTAGCTTCAGGCGTGGACGACAAGACGGTCAGACTGTGGGAGGTCGAGACCGGCCAGCCGATACGTGACCTGACGGCTGCCCACAGGTCGGTGATCTACGTCGCCTTCAGCCCGGATGGGCGTTGGCTCGCTTCCGGGGGGGACAGCGAGACCATTAAGCTCTGGGAAGTGGCTAGCGGGCGGGAAATACGGACGTTGCGGGGTCACACGAAAGATGTATACGCCGCTGTTTTCAGTCCCAATGGCCGCTACCTCGCCTCGGCAAGTGCGGATAAGACGGTCAAGCTTTGGGACGTTACCACCGGCCGGGAGATCCATACTCTGACCGGTCATGGGAGCGACGTGACCAGCATTGCCTTTAGCCCTGACAGCCATTGGCTGGCTTCCGGAAGTTGGGACAAGACCATCAGGATTTGGGACGTTCAGACCGGGCAGGAGGTACGTACCCTCACCGGGTACGACTACCACATCTACACAGTGGCCTTCGACTCCCACGGCCATTGGCTGGCCTCGGGTAGCGAAGACGGAACGATCAAGCTCTGGCGATTGAGCCAGCGCTAAGCCATAGCACCGTCACCAAGATCCAACAGAAATATTTTTGGAGAAACGCTCCGCGGGCGTAGCGCCAGAGACTTTTGATTCCCCGGCAAGGCAGGTCATCCGATATGCCAATACTCGATCAAGGAGAATGTAGTAAGGACAGTACATTTATGTGGTACAAAGCTTTTAAAGCCAGCCGGGCGTGGAGTCAGATTAAGGTCGTTTTTGAGGAGTGGCCGGAGCGTCGTTTTGAACCTGACGAGGCTGGCACGAACCGGCATCGGCCCAGAGCCTGAATCGAAGTGAGTTTTGAGGCTCGGCATCGGTTTTCTTGGTATCTCGTACGGATGCTAACGTTCGGTCCGCCGAAGGGACACCAAAATCGAAGCGTGCGGGTTATCGCTGGGGGCTATCGAGGGATGTAAGCGGGCAGGCTGGACCTACGAACATCCGGACCTTCCGGCTTTTGATTGACAGCTGGTCACCATCGACCGTAAGCAGAGTTTGTGCTTCCTCGCCGAACTCCAAACACATACCAGGTGCGTGTGGTTGAGCGTTCATGACAAAGTGCGTAGTTTCGCCAGTTGGCAACAGCTGCCTGGCGGAAGGAGGCTTCGAATCGGCCTGGCACCTTTCGACCAAGGATGTGATCTGGCAAATGATCGTCGTCGAGGAGCAGGGTGATTCTCGGTGCGACGCCAAGCGCTAAAGACTGCGTCGCATTGACACCTACGAGATTGGCGGTCGTGCTCGCAAGAAACACCGCTTGTCACAGGGAACAAGGAATGGGAAAAAACGCGCATCAACCAATCGGGCGGCTGCGCCGCAACGCGAACTGGCTAGTTAGGATCATCCCACCATACTTGATGAGCGCAGTGGTTTTATGGGGGCAACCATCGAAGCCGGTTCACCCGCCGGGAACACTCAGTCAACAGGGTTCCCAACCCTCAACGAGCGCCCTGGGCCCGATTCAATTGGACGGCGATGCCGCGTTGCAGCACCTGAACCAAGTCATCAGCTGGTATCGCCATTCGACAACCGGCGTCCAGGCTGTCGGACTGCCGAGCGACGCCATTTATCAGGACAATACCCAAAGTTTCGCAGCGCAGGTTGTGCGGCTCGCATTTCAGTCCGCAAAGGCCGAGGCCGCGCTGATCGCAGCCCAGCAAAAAACCAGTGGTTCGAATCAGGCATCGGGTGAGACGACCCAGCAGCAGGCTCTGGCGCGGATGCAGGCCAAGACCACCGCCCAGATCGCGCAATTGCAGTCGCAGATCGAAGATCTAGATGCGCAACTCGCGAAAGCCCCGGCTGCCCGTCGGGTCAAGCTGCTTTCCGAACGAGATGCACTTCAGGGCGAGCTGGATTTACAGAAGGCATTTCTCGATGCGAACCAAAAAATGTCGGCATTCGTCGAAACCAGTGTCGAGAGCGCTAGCGGGCTCGAGGGCAGGATCAACGAGCTCGCCAGATCCATTCCCGAAGTTCTCGCCTCGACCGCAAACCCTCAAAAGACGGTGGCGACACCCGCTTCCGCCAAGCCCTCGCTCGCCAACTCCGGCGGTCTCATCAGCCAGGCAATGACCCTGTATGACTATATGAGCGCCGAGCATCAGATCGATGGACTGGTCAAAGAAACCAGTCTAACCCGCGATGTGGCGGACCAATTGCGCACACCGCTACGGGTTGGGTTGCGGGAAACAATTAAAGAGAATGACAGACTGGCCAATCAGCCCCCAGCCGCCGATCCCGAGCAGCTTCAAGCGGAACGCCAAGGCTTCCAAGCACTCACCGAGCGCTTCAAACAACTTTCCGGCGCGCTTCTCCCGCTCAGTCAGGAAATCATCGTACTCAACGACAGCAAGACCAATCTTCTCGAGTGGAAGAACTCGATTACCCGCGAATCCAAGTACGTTCTCCGCTCGATCATGGTTCGAGTGTTCGGAATCGCTTTGGCGCTGGCGGTGGTTCTGATTCTGTCAGAGATCTGGCGCCATATCACGTTCCGGTATGTAAGCGACCCCCGTCGCCGTCGCCAATTTCTGGTCTTGCGCCGTGTCGTGATCGGCTTCTTGATCGCGATTGTCCTGACCATGGGCTTCATCAGCGAGTTCAGTTCACTGGCGACGTTTGCCGGCTTCATCACCGCAGGCATTGCCGTGGGTTTGCAAGCCGTCCTGCTTTCCGTGGCTGCATATTTCTTCATCATCGGGCGGTACGGCATCCGCGTCGGTGACCGAATTAGTGTTGCCGGCATCACCGGCGACGTGGTCGATATCGGGCTGATCAGGCTGTACCTCATGGAATTGGCGGGCACTGGGTTGGATTTCTATCCCACCGGACGCATCGTTGTGTTCTCGAACGCCGTCCTTTTCCAGACGGGCACGCCGCTGTTCAAGCAAATCCCGGGAACCGAATATGCGTGGCACGAGGTCGTAGTAATGATCGTGCCCGACGGAAATCACAAGGCGGCGCAAGAAAAGTTGTTAGATGCCGTCGACGCGGTCTATTCGCAATATCGACAGGAGATCGAAAGCCAGCACGCTACCATCGAGCGCCGTGTCGACATTCAGATTGAAGCGCCGCGTCCGGAGGCACGCCTTCAGTTTGCCGATGCCGGCCTGGAGCTGCTGGTACGCTATCCGGTTGAGATTCGAAAGGCACCAGATATCGATGAGGAGATGACGAGAAAAGTGCTAGCGCTGATTGAAACCGATGGGGAACTGAAAGCGGCCGTATCGGGTAGCCCGAAGATCCGCTCGGCGGTGAAAGGATGAGCTGTTCGCTGTTCCTCTCGCCGTTGCCTATCTCGAGGCGCAAAGAGGAGGTTTCAGGAACTGGCAATGGCGCTGAATCAAATGTCCTGCCCGATTCCCTTCGGTCTACCCTCCTCCTATCGGCAAACGGATATTCTGCGCCCCTCACTCAGCCGTCTCATGGGCTAGCAGTTGGCGACTAGCCGGTCGGGTCCCATAGGAAACGACTAAGAACACCAATAATACGAGGGGCGAGAGTGCCCTTAGGCCATCTTTCGCCAGGTAGTGGGCAATGAATGCGGAGATCCAAGCGAATGTGAAACCGGCATAGGCCCACTCTTTGAGCTTGGGTAGGCCGGGGGCGAGGAGGGCGATGGCCCCCAGCAATTTGGCAATCCCCAGAATAATGCGCAGTTGTTGCGGATACCCAACATGCGCAAATGCTTGAACCGCCTGCGGAGTACCAGAAAGGTAGCTAAAGGCAGCGTAAGCTGATAGCGCCGCCAGGAGGCTCGTTGTCACCCAGTAAAGCGTTTTCGCCATGCGATTGGGCTCTCCTCAATGATGGGAGTAAGAGTTGTGATGCGCGAAGAAGCAGATCCGATTCTGACTTCTCACCTAGGCTGGCAGCACGCCAAAGTACCCGGACTGCCATTCGGCATTGGCCGGAACGCCTCGCCGCTTGTAGTTGCGTCTTGACCTCCCTCGGAACTCAGCGAGCCCGCATGACTGCGGGTGATCATCGACCGCTACCAGCAGACGAAATACAGTGCGGCTCCTACATCATCAGAACGAGCCGGCCAGGGCCTGCAGATCCATGCGCACCTTCATCTGCTTGTTGTTACTGTAGTTTTTACCAAGACAACGACGATTGACCTTGACTTGTGTGAGAATAGGGAGAGTACTATTGTGCTATTGATCCGTTTAGAACAAAGTTAACGAGAGATCCGTCTCATGACCGGAGCGGAACTCTTATCCGAGATGGACTGGTCGCCACCAGGGGAAGAGATTGAGTTTTCAATGCAGGTCAAGCGTTCTATCTAGCCGACGGCTTCTCGCTTGTCTTGCCCTGGCTGTCCTGTTTTTCCTGTCATCTTCTGAGCTCTGGCATCATCACCAAGACCTTGAATCTTCCGGGAATTGCGCTGTTTGTCATGTCCTGCATACCCCGATTATTCCGGCACAAGTCGTGGTTCATGTCGCGATTCCTGATGGAATCGGCCAGCCAGCTCCGCTGGTAGCACCTGCCCATGAACTGGGACCGGTCGCGGATCAAACTTCGCCTCGGGCCCCTCCCGCCGCATGAGCAACGCGTTCACTCGAAACCATTAAGTTTGCTCGATTCTCCTTGCGGCCGTCGTGGACGGTAGACGGAGGAGATCCCTATTGTGCATGTCGCGTCTTGCAAAGCCACGGCGGCGCTCATACTAAGGAGCTTGAGAGTGGAGATGAGGGAAATTCGAACCGTGCCACTTCTATCGATGTGTCTGTGTGTGTTTGCACTTTCCCCTGTCGTGGGCGCACAGGCGGGAAGTTCGGGCACCATCAAGGGGAACGTAACCGACCCGTCGGGCGCGGTCGTGGCAGGCGCGACGGTGACGATTCATAACCCGGTGAGCGGATACGAACGCACCGACATCAGCGATTCGTCGGGCAACTTCAGTCTCCCGAATGTGCCGTTTAATCCTTACCACATGACCGTGACGGCGCCTAACTTCTCACCCTACGCGCAGGATGTCGAAGTCCGCTCTACGGTTCCGCTCAACGTCAAAGTCGGCCTGCAAGTGGCCGGGAGCTCGACCAGCGTCACCGTCGAAGCACCGGAAGATCTGGTTGAGACCGATTCCACCACACATACGGATATTGACCGCCAATTGTTCAGTCGACTTCCGCTCGAGAGTACGTCGTCTTCGCTCAGCTCACTGGTGACGCTGGCGTCGCCCGGAGTTGCCGCCGACTCCAACGGATTGTTTCACGGATTGGGCGACCACGCACAAAACTCATTTTCAGTGGATGGCCAGCCGATCACCGACCAACAGAGCAAGGTGTTTTCCAACCAGCTTCCGGTCGATGCGGTCCAGTCGATGGAAGTAATCGAAGGAGCGCCGCCTGCCGAATACGGCGGCAAGACAAGCCTGGTAATCGACGTAACGACGCGCTCCGGCCAAGGTGTCACCACTCCGCATGGCGGTGTATTCGCTGAATACGGGAGTTTTGGATCGGTGAACGGGGGGTTCAATCTCGCCTACGGCGGCCAAAAGTGGGGGAATTTCATCGCCGTGAACGGATCGAACACCGGCCGGTTTCTGGATCCGCCGGAATTCGTCGTCCTGCACGATAAGGGCAATGAGGAAAATATCTTCGATCGCGTCGACTACCAGTTCAATGATGCCGATTCTGTTCACTTGAACCTGAACTACTCGCGTTCCTGGTTTCAAACACCGAATTCCTTCGATGCTCAATACGCTTCCCCATGGCATGGGCTGGTCGTCGACGATGACGGTATCGGTCCCAATGGTGAAGTCGTCGGGCCAAGCGATCAACGGTCGCAGATCGGGACGTTCAGCCTAGCACCCACGTGGAACCATGTGATCACTCCGAATGCCATCTTTGCGCTGGGCGCGTGGGTTCGGCGCGATGCCTACAATTACTATCCTAGCGGCAATCCATTTGAGGATCTCGGACCCTTCAGCCTTCAGCGGGAAACCATCTCCCAATATCGAACGCTGACCAATGCCGGGCTTCGCTCGAGTGTTTCCTATGTCCGTGGCATCAACAACATTAAAGCGGGCATCAGCTACAAACAAACATTCCTCAACGAGACCGATCATTTAGGAATTGTGGATCCCACTCTCAACGCGCCGTGCCTCACCCTGAATACGAATCCCTTCACCGAATCGTCGTATGTTTATGCCCCTGTACAAGGCTTCACAAATCCCAGCCAGTGTGCATCCGCAGGAGATCAGCCGAACCTGGCATCGAATCCGAACGCCCCGGGCTACCCACCCAATAACTTCTTGAGTCCGGCGCTATATCCTTTGTTTAGCCCCGTCTTGCTGCCTTACGACTTGACCCGCGGTGGCGCTCTGTTCACCTTCTACGGTCATACGGACGTGAAAGAACTTGGCATGTACGTCGAAGACACGATTACCAAAGGGAACTGGAATCTGAGCCTGGGCATCCGGGGTGATTTGTACAATGGCATTACCATCGCCCGGCAAGCAGAGCCGCGAGTGGGCGTCGCCTATAATATTAAGCCGAGTAATACGGTCCTTCGTGTTTCCTACGCTCGGACTCTCGAAACGCCATTCAATGAGAACCTCGTCCTTTCGAGCATCGGTTGCAGTAACCCCGTCCTAGGACCACAAAACGGGATCCCGGGAACCGGGCTTCTTTCCTGCGCTTCCACTTCGCTTACGCCAATATCGTCTGGCTTTCGCAACGAGTTCCATGCCGGGCTCCAGCAGGCTTTCGGAAGGCATATCGTCTTCGATGGCGAATACATATGGAAATACACCCACAACGGCTACGACTTCAGCGTCCTCGGCAATACTCCCATCACGTTCCCGATCGAGTGGCACAATTCCAAGATCCCTGGATTCGCCGCCCGGACAAACATCACGAACATTCACGGGGTTACGGCTTACGTGGTAATGTCCAGCGTTGCGGCACGCTTCTTCACTCCGCAACTCGGCGGGGCCGGGGCTACATCCTCTGCCGTGGGACCGTTCCGAATCGATCACGACGAGCGCTTTAACCAGACAACTCATCTGCAGTACCAGCCCTCCCCGCGATGGCCGTGGCTTGGCTTCAATTGGCGCTACGATAGCGGTCTGGTCGCCGGCGCGACCCCATGCTATGGGGTCAATCCCGATAACAATTGCCCAGGTTCGTTTACCGGTGTCGACGGCGCACCGAATGTGTCTCTGGTAGCTGCCAACGTCGGCTCTGTACCCCTTTCCCCAGATCAGGAGTTTGAAGCCGGCTTCACCTGTAACGGAATCCACGCAACGCCGCCTAGCCCGGCAAATCCGGTCGGCACACCGTTAGGCTACAACGGCGTAACCGGGGTTTGCCCGGCCTCGCAGTTCGGGTCCACACTAATCAAAGTGCCAGCGCCGAACAAGCAGAATGACGACCAAAATCCCGCTCGCATCCGGGCACGCAGTGTGTTTGATCTGGCGGTCGGTGACGACGACCTGTTCCACGGCGATCGATTCAAATGGAGCGCTCAGGTCACCGTGGTCAATCTAGCCAACAACTATGCCCTCTACAACTTTCTGTCCACATTCAGCGGCACGCACTACGTGACGCCGCGCTCGATTACAGGCCAAATCGGATTCCATTTCTGATGGAACCCCGCGAGAGGCGGTTCTATCCCTACCGTTCCGCGAGTCACTATCAAACCATGCACGGATGTTCTTGCCTGAGCGGGCTCCCGCCGGTTCGGATGCACCTCTGTCCCGGGCTGCAGGTTTATGCAGAAGTAGGCCAGGGAGAACCCGGCTGAGGCGAGATCCCGCCGGGAACGAATTCCAGCCCGTACAGATAGACCGCCCGACTGCGGACCGTTCCGAAAGCTCGGACCAGTTTTTGGGAATTCGGAGTTCTGAACTCGATTCCGACTGTTTCTCCAATGGGCAGGTTTGCGGCGGCGAACAAATACATGCCGCCTTCGCTTACCTTGATGCCGAAGGCATCAATGATCAACCTACCGGTCAGAATCCGAACCGGTGCGTTTAACGAGGAGCGTCGCCAACGGCGCTTTTGTCGGTGTGTGTGTTTCGCAAACACACCTTCCCCCAGTTCCTCGAGACTGCGGCGCAAGGATTTCCACAAGGTGGGCAATAATCCGATTATCGCCGGTTCCCCAGATAGCGAAAGTTACGCTAGTACAAGGTAGATGCCCGACCTTCCATGGCGGTAAACCGTCGCAGCAGCGTGGCATCGGTGGCATTGAGATTCTTGAGTGTTTGAGGTCACGGGAGCAGCGGCTTCGTCTTTTTAAACCTCGTGACTAATCCATTCAGGTCCGTTGCCTCGCATTAGACAAATGAGATATATAACTGGCAGGCGAGGTAGGGGGAGGTATGGAGGGGACCGACAAGGAACAGGAGCAGTGGATTGAGAAATACAGAGCTGCGGTCGATGCAGTTTCCAAGAAGCAACCATACTCGCCGGGGCTGGGTTCCTTCATCGACGGTGTGAGATCGCATTTTCAGGGGGTGTTCCGTAGTGCCCGTGACAGATTGAGAAAGCCCGTCGAGACTCCAGAACTAAATAAGAATGAGACGGCGAGCGGTAGCAAACAACCGCCGGTGGGAGACGTCCAAAAGAAAGAGGGAGCGTCAGCTGAACCATTGACGCCCACCGAACCCGAATCTAGAAAAGCAGGCTGACATCGTAGGCAAGGGGCATCACACTTCTACAATTCTCTGCACAGTAATTGTCTGCACATTTCTCCTATCTGTGCAGCAACTGTCGAGTTGCGGGCCAGATCAGGAGCAAGGGTTTGTCCGGTACTGATTTCAGACGCCAGATGCCGGCTCGCGAGCTCTAACAGCAATCCTCCCCGAGGGTTGACAAGCCGCCGATGACCTGGGTTTGGCTTCCCACAAGGCAAGTGTCACGAGGGGGGGCTCCATCCGCCTACCAACTTATCCCTGCAAAACCCCCGCGGATTGCGGGTTTTGCTCGATCAGGACGGCTTTGACGCATCCACAGGCGGTGGCCTAGATCGTGCTCGAAGGACTGCAACCCATTTAAACTACGGCGTTTACCCATTTTCCACCTAGGGTAAATGCCTGTCTTCGGCAGCGTTTCACGTTTGACAACTGGGTTGGTTGATGGCAGACTCGACTTTCCTCCCCCAAAAAGGGCAGCAGTTTTGGGGGGTCTGCTGCGAGAGTGCAACTCCCAAGGGAGGATTGTTCTAGTGGCGATCGGAGCATCAGATCCGGGTTTTCTGCTCTTGGACCCGAGCTTAAACCCTGTGGCGAGCAATGCAGAAGCTGCTCAAATACTTTCATTCCCCAATCTCCCCGAAAGAATTAAGGGCCTAAACGTCTTCTTGGCTGACAAAATTCGTTCCAGCCTAGTCAACCACCAATCGAAGGAATCGCTGAGTTTTGTGAAGCAGTTTCGATCCGGGAAACGGCGTTATGTTTGTCGTGCTTTTCGGCTCCAGTGCCATGAAAATGGGGTTCGACTGGCTGCTGTCGTCCTCTTGGAAAGGTACTCTTCCGGTACCACGGCCTTATCCGAGATCTCCAAGCAATTCGATCTGACCGAGCGTGAACAGGAAACTGTGCAATTGCTGGTTCAAGGTCTCACCAGCAAGGAAATTGCAACGCGCATGGGCATCAGTCCCAACACGGTCAAAGCTTTTCTCCGGCTAGTGATGGTCAAGATGGGGGTATCGACGCGTTCCGGGATTTTGGGACGGATCGTTGGATCCTAGGTTGGAGAAAGCCGGCACATTTGGAATTTAGCCCTACCGAACTAGTCCATTAGACGAGTTTACGCCGCCTGCTCCACGCGTGATGATGAGGTTCTCGTGAAAAGAGCGGAGGAGCCCGATCGTAGGCGGTATCCGCGGTTTCCCCACGTACTGGATATCCAGGCCCAGGAGTGCCCGCCGGTGGACTTCAGCGGCGTGTCAAAACCGCCCATCCCGGGTCGGGTTCAGAATGTCAGCAGGGGCGGGGTCTGCCTTTTGAGCCAAACGAAGATTCCGCGATCGTCTCTGTTGCGCTGTGAAATCACCATCGCGGAAGTGCCGGTCAGCGTCCCGACCCTGGTTCGAGTCCGCTGGACAAGAAAACAGGACATCGAAGTCGAGAGCTACCTTTGCGGCCTCCAATTCTTTTTGTAATTCTGTTCAGGCCGTTCCTCGCGGCAAGCGTCGCTGCCGGACACTCGGCCAATTCCGCCCTATGTAGCCCGAGGTGATTTCCCGGTCAGATTCGGTTCCCCTTGCCAGTTCCCTTCCTTTCCAGAATCACGGCAGCCGCAAGCGTTGCCAATTTGTGATCCTTGGTCCAAGGTGGACCGATCGCACGTCCCAGGCTTGCGATCCTGCGCCGCAGTCGGCTGGCTGCTTCCCCAAATGTCGCGTTGACCTGTTCCTCCAGTTCGCGCTCTCTGATTCTAGCGGCAGAGATCTTCAAACGCTCACAAGCTCGCTCAACCGCATTGCGAAAAAACTCGCCTTCCGCCGCGTGAATTAGTGAGTGCGCCCGGAGAATATTCGCCATAGGAGGCAGGGGGCGACCCGCGGCCCATAGGACCGCCGAACCGAGGAGTCGATAGTCACGCTCTTCCAACTCCCGAACCACCTCCTCGATCGTGCCGCAGGCTAAGGACTCTGATACGGTGGCCGATTTCGCAAGGTATTCCTGCGCCTCTGAGAGAGTCAGGCTTGCTGCAAAGTGATAGGGCTGGTTGGCTCCGGGGATTTTCGGATCGGCGATCACCACCCGCCTCCGCTCGATTAGCTCCACCGAGTTGGTGGACGAGGAAACGGCCACCAGCACGCCCCAGCCGGAATGCATTCGAAAACCGAGAGCTGCGTGCTTCATGGGTAGTTTCCCAGCAGCCTGTGGGCGATCTCGAAGCAACGAATAACTCGCTTCCCTTTGTTGATTTCAGACGTCAATAGTAATGATTTACACTTTTATATGCGACTTCCCGCGACGTCAGTACGATTCTCCTGTGACTTCTCCGGTTTCCTCATGCTTGGCACGGTTTGCCCTACACAGGCGGGAATCCTGCAGGCAATAGACCGAAGTAACCCGCGCCCCACAGCATGAATCGGCTTGACCTCAGTGTTAGCCCAAGAAATCGGAGAGCAGAGTGACTGGAATATTCCAAGACCTGCGTTACGCGGTACGTCAGCTTGGCGAGAGCCCAGGATTTACCGCGATCGCGGTGTTGACCCTAGCACTGGGCATCGGGGCAACTACAGTTATTTTCAGCATTGCGAACTGGGTGCTGGTCCGACCCTTGCCCTATGACGAGCCGCAACAGCTGGTGAAGCTCTGGGGACAGCTCGCCCACGAGGGGGTTCCCCAGAACTGGATCTCCGAACCCGAGTGGTGGGACATGCAGGATCGGCTGCGCTCCTTCGGAGCATTGGCAGCGTATAGTGCAGGCGACGGTGCCAATCTGAGCATGCAGGCAAGTGAGCCTGTGCGCATCGTCACCAGCGAATCCACATCTGGTCTTTGGTCGGTACTGCGTGTGTCAGCGTTGTTGGGCCGAACCTACTCGGCGGACGAGGACCAACCAGGGCGCGACCATGTCGCCGTCCTGTCCTACGACTTCTGGTCAAAGCGTCTAGCCGCCGACCCAGCCATCGTGGGCAAGGCGATCCAACTTGATGCCGAGACGTACGTGGTGATCGGCGTCCTGCCGAAAGGATTTGACTTCGCGGGCCCGACCGATCTCTGGCTTCCGTTAGGGCTTGACCGGACACGGCCGGGCCATCGTGGAGCTCATTACTTGGAGGTGATCGGACGGCTACGGCGCGGCGTGACGCTGGCGAGAGGAGCAGCGGAGCTAGATGGTTTCGCGGCCGAGCTTACTCGAGCATACCCGAAGGATTATGGAGGTAAGGGCTTCGGATTGGCGCTCGTCCCGCTCCACACCGAACTGGTGGGCGATCGGCGAATGGCGCTGCTGGTGTTGCTCGGCGCGGTCGGCTTCGTGCTATTGATCGCCTGCGCGAACATCGCCAACCTTCTCCTGGCGCGTGCCTCTTCCCGCACTGGGGAGATGGCGGTCCGTGCCGCTTTGGGCGCGAGCCGTGTACGCGTAATCCGCCAGTTGTTGACGGAGAGTGTGCTCCTTTCTTCCCTTGGCGGCATCGCCGGATTGGCACTGTCGCTGTGGGGAATCTCGTTGGTACGACGCTTTGCCCATACTGCCTTGCCGAATACCGCCGAGGTTGTCGTGGACCCTCGTGTGCTGATGTTCGCCGTCGTCATCTCCACGCTGCCCGGAGTTCTGTTCGGGCTCGCGCCCGCACTCCAACTCTCTACGGCCACACCGAGCGACGTCCTTAGGCGCACGGGAAGAGTGTCGGCTGGCGCAGGTGGACGCAGGCTGCGCAGCTGTTTGGTTGTCACGGAGATCTCCCTGGCTTTGATCCTGCTGGCTGGCGCAGGTTTGTTGGTACGCAGTCTGCAACGACTGGTGGAAGTCAACCCCGGCTTCGAAGCACGGCATGTGCTCACCGCGCGGGTCACAATCCCACCTGCAAAATATCCGGAGGGTGTTCCGCTGGCGGCTTTTTTTCGTTCCCTGGTCGCTAAACTCCGGAACCTTCCCGGTGTCGAAGCGGCAGCAGCAGTCTCCCTGATTCCCATGGCAGAGCGCCACAGCTCGGGTTCGACATACGTCGAGCATACCCGTATCGAGAATCTCCCACTGTCGCCTTGGATGAACGAACGCTACATCGAGGCGGACCGGCGCTTCATCACGGCGGAGTACTTCGAAACCATGCATATTCCCCTATTGCGCGGGCGCTACTTTAGTGACAGCGACAATGAGAATGCACCCCTTGTGGCAATCATCGACGAGGAGTTCGCCCGGCGCTTTTGGCCGGACGAGGATCCGATCGGTCAGCGCATTGCTCTTGACAGCATCCCAGATAGCAACCCACCACGGCCGCAATGGCGAACCGTGGTCGGGGTAGTGGGCCACATCCGGAACGACAGGCTGGACCAGATCGGCCGGGAGCAAACCTACTATCCTCAAAGTCAGGTGGCGTTTGTGCGCAGCATGTATCTGGTGGTGCGGACCAGCTTAGACCCTAGCGCTGAAACGAACTCGATGCGCGCCCAGTTGGCGGCGCTCGACCCCACCATACCGTTGTACCAACCGAGCACCATGGATGAGTGGCTGGAGCGGACGGTCGCCCAGAGGCGGTTTAACATGCTGCTGCTACTGACCTTCGGCGTCTTGGCGTTGGTGCTCGCCGCACTCGGGATCTACGGCGTCTTGTCGTGCGCAGTCAGCCAGCGCACCCGCGAGATCGGGATTCGCGTTGCCTTGGGTGCCTCTAGACGCCAGATGATCGCGATGGTCCTCGGCAGCGGCGGAAGACTCACCGTAGCCGGTGTGGCAGTCGGACTGGCCGCCGCTCTGGGCCTCACCAGAATCATGGCGAGTTTACTCTACGGAGTTAGCGCAACCGATCCTTCAACTCTGGGTGGCGCCACCGCCCTGCTGACACTGGTCGCCCTCGTGGCCTGCTACGTTCCGGCGCGGCGCGCAACCAAGGTCGACCCCATGGTGGCGCTTCGATATGAATAAATCAAAGGTGACCGAAACAGTTGCCACAAAGAATCGACAAAGATCACGATTCTCCAACCAACCTTATTGAAACGAAAGTCAAAGAAGGAGCGTATTTAGCCACAAGGAGACTTCTGGCGCATGACGGAAACCGTAGAGATGGACAGGCCCGATCGAGTCCATTGGATATTTTATGGTCGTTCGGAACTGCGTGCTGGTTGGCGGTTGCTTATCTTTCTGGCGATTGTCATCGCTTCGGTCAACGCCAGTAATTTCGCGGTCCGGCGGCTGCTCCAGGGTGCGGACGATGTTGCTGACTTCCTTGTCCGCGAGGTGATCGACTTCCTTATTTTCCTTTTGGCCAGCCGGATCATGGGCCGTATCGAAGGCAGAACCATCGCCGATTATGGACTGCCTTGGCGAAAAACGATTCGAGGGCAATTCTGGGGGGGGGCTCTCATCGGATTCTCTGCCATCAGCGGGTTGCTGGTTCTGATGCGACTCTTTCGAGTCTTTCATCTTCAAGGCATCGCCCTCCACGGCTTCGACGTGGGGAAATGGGCGATCGGCTGGGGCCTGGTGTTCATTCTTGTGGCTCTGCGCGAGGAGTTTCGGGCGCGTGGCTATGGGTTATTCACTCTCTCGATGGGCATCGGCTTTTGGCCAGCGGCGATGCTATCGGCCGTCTTCTTCGGCTACTCCCATCACGCCAACTCCGGCGAGGATTGGATCGGAATGTTCAACGCTGGCTTGTTTGGACTGCTGGCCTGCTTCCTGCTGCGGCGCACCGGCAATCTATGGATGCCCATTGGCCTTCATACCGCCTTTGATTGGGGTGAGACATACTTTTATGGTGTGGCCGACAGTGGTCAGGTCCTGCCCGGTCATTTGCTGAATTCTACTTCCTCTGGTGTGGCTTGGCTGTCTGGAGGTTCGGTCGGTCCTGAGGGCAGTGTGCTTTGCACCTTGCTGATCATTGCGGTTTGGCTGATTTCCGCAGCCTGGCTGAGAGAAGTCAGGTACCCCCCCGTGACTGAAACGGCGCACTTGCCCCTATTCCCAGGGTGAGCGAAGCTTGGTCGGCGCGCCATGTTTTGCCATGGTTTGGACTTGGCTGGCCAGACTTATGAGCCGTCGTAAACAGCTCCCCAACTTTTCTTGCTTTAGGTCATTGAAAGAAACTAGGAAGTGTGTATTGTTTTTTTGGCGGCTAGGAGGTTTCGGGTGCTTGGCGCAGCTGTCGTCCGACTCTTTGTTTCAAAGAGCTTCACTAATACCTCATTCATTCGTTTTTGTGTTTTTTCATTCTTCCGATAGGAATCGAAAAGCTCACGTGCGAGTTCAGACGGAGACTTACCAATTCCACTGAACGCTTGAAACCGCCCGATGAGTCCATAGGGTGTTTCGCCGAATCGCACGGCAAACACAGGCACGCCGCGACCCATTGCGAACCCCATCTCCTGATCCGCCCAGTCGCTTGCGTGGAACCCACTATGCATCAGTCCCACGAGGGCTTCGCAAGTGCTCAGAGCCTCTATGATTTCGGTTTGCCACACCAGAGTGGGTCTTGTATCGTTATGCGCGACGAAACCGGAGATTCCATAGTCAAGTAGAGCCAGTTGAAGTTCGCTGGCAAACTCCTTGTATTTCGAGACGTGGGTGAGAAAAACGCGAAACATTCCCTCGCGCCAGAACGCAGGGAGATTCTCGCTCAACGTATCAGGCATGCTCCAAGTATATGAGTGAAACACAAGGGCGACTGTGCCGCAGCCGAATCGAAGGTATTAAGGCGGAAGGAATCGCGCCAGCACCGGGATCACAGGGTTCAGTTTTGAAGTCTTCGATCACCAGAACACCGAAGCCTTTTGGATACACAAATGACTGCCTCGACTTGCATAGGTCGCACCCAGCGAACTTAAGCAGTGGCTATCACCAAAAGCTGCCGAGATCGCGCCCGTCCGAGCCACTCAAAAAGTCCGCCTTCGCTCAAGGGCGCGCATACGCAACAATCCTTTACGAACTGATCAGCTCCTCGATCGCAGTGTGCCAGTATCAAGAATGCTGACTTGTTCGCGGCTTACAAGGAGCGAGGACACCTCTCGAGCAGAAGGAGACTCCTACGCTCACTTTCATGTAGTTTCAATAACTTAGACGGAAGGCGACCGATTCCGAGCGCATTCATTAACCGGAAATGAACGCAATCGCCAGGAGGACTCCGAACGCGATCCCTTGCCTCATCTCCGACCAGCCAAGTTGTTTGACATTGAGTGGCTCATGCTCTCGAATAAACCACCACATGCCTCGCACGAGCGCAGGAGTAAACGCAAGAATGACCAGCGGGGTGATGTAGTGCGATAGCAACGCGAGCACGAGGGTTAGCGAGAGCCACATTTGCGCTAAGAGGAAGAATCTGCCCTTATCCAATTTCTCCCGGCACGTGCTGGCACGGGCCGCGTGAATACGCAATTGGACGAAGTGGATCTGGTTCCAAGCGAACAGGCAGTTTGCCACCCACAAAATCACCCCGCGCAGATCTAAATGTCCTGTCCCGAGGTAGTAAGCGGCCGGGGCGGTCGCAGTAAGTCCGATTGCACCTGCCAATTGGGATGTCATTCGCGCTGTGCGGCCAAGCAGCCGAAGCACCGTTTGCCCGACAAACGCCAAAGCAGCCACTAAGCCGATGAGCAGCAACTTCATATTGCGCCCGCCCCACATCAGGCCGATGAGACACACGGCCGACAGGACTCCCAATGCGAGGGATGCCATGATTACGGCCCAACGCTCCCGCGACGTCCGGGCTGTCATTGGACCTGAACCAAGTAGGCTTTCGACTGGCGTCCGCAACCAGAACAAGAGCAACGTAGCGGCCACAAACCACAGGAGGGGCGAGAACTGTTGCGTCGATGCCAAACCCGCAGCCACGCCCGTGAACAGCGGAACCAGCATAAGGCCCCATGCGCCATGCTCGCGGGGAACGATAAGGGCTCGAGTGCGGGCTTGGTGGGCTCCACGTCCGACGACGCCTGTTTCGGTTATCTCCGCCATCATATGCGACTATTTTCGCCCTGCAGCGCGGTCCAAGCTGTGACATAAGTCATCGGGCCAGTCTCGTCACTTGCCTAGTACGTCAGGGGGACGGTGTGAGAACTGATTGACAATCGGGCAAATCGATGCCGTTTTGAAGGAGATCATTCAACGTCCGCACTCGGGTGCCGCGTTTGAATTTGGGCAGGGGAAAATCTGCGGGAACTGGGGCGCAGTTACATACAATCGGATGATTGGGAGTGTTTAATCCTGATCCGGGCGGGTACCGATTCGCCCACAGCCTACGCAAGTTGGTGAAACGGGCTGGAGGAGTTCGTGGCGCTGTCGTCGGATTTGGCTTAGTTTGGCAACAATCCGTAGGCATCAATACCGGGTGCGAGTGCTCACGTAAGCCTTGCCATTCGCCACAGTTGGGGGAACGAACTTTACCGCGTCGCCAGGTTGGTCACGACGGTTCGCCGCCATCGAACCATTCCAGTATTCCACCGCCGCCAAGGCACGCACCGCTTATGGATAAATGCATCGACGCCATCTGTCCACCCTGAATACGTAGTCTGCGAGTCACTGACATGCAAAGTCGCTGCGATGCTGCAATACTAGTCTCCTGAGTCATAAATAACTAGTATATTAATTTGAACTGTATTTTGGTGAGGCATGCAGCCTCGCCGAGGACGTCCCAAGAAGTGTGAGTTGGAAGTCAGTGAAGCCCAGAGAGCCGAACTGGAACGATTGGCACAGCAGTCGCGTCGCTCTCGTTCCGTAGCTTTC